>Ga0247732_10000136_pt1 | contig 47493 bp, 50 predicted proteins | sample UWRJL163409C2_FD_180940 | JGI IMG/M metagenome (GOLD analysis project Ga0247732, IMG submission 180940) | Plant litter microbial communities from Arlington Agricultural Research Station in Wisconsin, United States - UWRJ-L163-409C-2 | ecosystem: Environmental > Terrestrial > Plant litter >...
CGTGACGGACCCCGACAAGTTCTTCAGCTCGAACCAGTGGGTTCCCGTCGTGGTCGGCGTCGTGATCGCGCTCGCCATTCACCTCGTGAAGATGTCTGCGCGCCCGGTCATCAACACGGTCACCCTCGGCATGGGCGGCGCGGCCGCGAGCACCGTCGAGGATGCCGGAGCGATCGGCCTCAGCCTCTCGGCAGTACTGCTGCCGGTCTTCGTCATCGTGATGCTCGGTCTCGTCATCGCGGGCTTCGTTGCGCTGTTCCGCCGACTCAAGAAGGCGGTCAGAGCGAAATCGAAGGTTGTCGAGGGCAGCGTTTAGGCCTTCGACCCCCTCACCAGGTCGACAAAGCCGAACAGCTCCCGGAGCAGCGCCGGGTCGGCCATGTCGAACTCGGTACGCGAGAAGATGAAGAGCCAGTCGTCAACGACGTGTGCGTCGTAGGTTCCCGTTGCCTTCGCCAGGGCTTCGACCAGGGCGGGCGTAAACACCTGCTTCGCACGCGATTGACCGGTGGGCGTACCTCGCAGCACGAAGGTATCGGCGCCCGGCCCCGTGAGCGACAGCTGGCGAGTGTCGGCGAGGTCGAAGGGCAGGCCGTTCATGCCTAGCCGGTCGTTGACCTTCGAGTCGAGCAGCATGGCTGGCCACGTCTGCTCGAGGTGGATTGCGACAAAGCCCCAGCGGTTGTCGAAACTCTCGTTTCCGCGTTTGCCCGTCTGGTAATAGAGGTTGCCGATGTTGTAGAAGCCCTCGCCCTCGTGGCGCACGTGGCTGTACGCCGCGGCCCCTACCCCAGCGGAGAACAGTGCTGAAGGATACGCCGGCTCTGGCGACCACGGAGCGAAGACCAGGCCGTTGGCGCGGGCAAAGCGGTCGAGCCGCCACCAGAGCTCGGGGCTGCCCGTCGAGCGAAAATAGCGGTGCAGGAGCCAGTAGGCGAAGGCACCGAAGCCGACGGCGGAAAGCAGCATCGCTATCCCGGGTCCGATCTGGTCACCGTTGCCCTCGACGATGCCGACCACCAGGTAGACAAGCCCGATGGGACCAAGCATGACGGCAGCGAAGCCGAAGACCACGCCACCGAATATGTCGATGAATGAGGCCGTCGGCACAAATCGCCGCCGTGTCGGCACGGTCGTGCGCAACTGGTAGGCCAGCCGTTGCCCCGCCTTCTTGTCATAGGGCTCAGAGAGGGCGGCGAAATCGATGGCGAGCACGGGTTCATCCTGACACGCAGAACGGCCGGCCCCATCGGGACCGGCCGTTCAGTTAAGCGGGGTGCTTAGGAGTTGTTGTTCGCAAGCTTCTCGCGCAGGGCGGCGAGCGACTCGTCGTCGGCGAGGGTACCCGCGCCCGACTCGGACTCGGAGCCACCGAAGGTGGAGGCGCCGGCCGGGATGTCGTTCGACGAGGTCAGCTCATCAGCAGCTGCCGAGGCAACCTGCTTCTTGTGCTGCTCCCAACGAGCCTGGGCTGCTGCGTACTCCAGCTCCCATGCCTCGCGCTGGGCGTCGAAGCCTTCCTTCCACTCCTGGGTCTCGGAGTCGAAGCCCTCGGGGTACTTGTAGTCACCGTTCTCGTCGTACTCGGTGAGCATGCCGTACAGGGCCGGGTCGAACTCGGTGCCCTCGGGGTCAACGCCCTCGTTCGCCTGCTTGAGGCTGAGCGAGATGCGGCGACGCTCGAGGTCGATGTCGATGACCTTGACGAAGACGTCGTCGCCGACCGAGACAACCTGCTCGGCGAGCTCAACGTGCTTGCCCGACAGCTCGGAGATGTGCACGAGGCCCTCGATTCCCTCTGCAACGCGAACGAACGCGCCGAAGGGAACGAGCTTGGTGACCTTACCGGGAGCAACCTGTCCGATTGCGTGGGTGCGGGCGAATACCTGCCACGGGTCTTCCTGCGTCGCCTTGAGCGAGAGCGACACGCGCTCGCGCTCGAGGTCGACCTCGAGGATCTCAACGGTGACCTCCTGGCCAACCTCGACAACCTCGGAGGCGTGCTCAATGTGCTTCCACGAGAGCTCGGAGACGTGAACGAGGCCGTCAACGCCGCCAAGGTCGACGAAGGCGCCGAAGTTGACGATGGACGAAACAACACCCTTGCGAACCTGGCCCTTGGCGAGGTTGGCGAGGAACGTGGTGCGCGACTCGCTCTGCGTCTGCTCAAGCAGGGCGCGGCGCGACAGCACGACGTTGTTGCGGTTCTTGTCGAGCTCGAGGATCTTGGCCTCGATCTCCTGGCCGAGGTACGGCGTCAGGTCGCGAACGCGGCGCAGCTCGATGAGCGAGGCCGGGAGGAAGCCGCGCAGGCCGATGTCGACGATGAGGCCACCCTTGACGACCTCGATGACCGAACCGGTGACAACTCCGTCGTCATCCTTGATCTTCTCGACGTCGCCCCACGCACGCTCGTACTGAGCACGCTTCTTGGACAGGATGAGACGGCCTTCCTTGTCCTCCTTCTGGAGAACGAGGGCTTCGACCGTGTCGCCGACCTGGACGACCTCGGTCGGGTCCACATCGTGCTTGATGGAAAGCTCGCGGGAGGGGATTACACCCTCGGTCTTGTAACCGACGTCGAGGAGAACCTCGTCACGATCGATCTTGACGACGACACCTTCGATGAGGTCTCCGTCGTTGAAAAACTTGAGCGTCTTTTCGACTGCGGCCAGAAAATCTTCAGCAGATCCAATGTCATTGATAGCGACCTGCTTGGGCGCCTTGGCGGGCGTTACGAGTGTCATGTAGTTATTGCTCCGGTATGGACATAAATAGGCCATCGACGAGAAGTGCGTTGTGGTTCGCCGATGGATGGCGGATAGAGACATCGCAGAAATGCGACATTCCAGTTTAGCGGCACCGATTGAGCAGAAACAAGCCGACTACATGGTGCGTGAGGCCACGTATCCCAAATAGGCCATACCGAAGATCAGCACAACGAAGTACACCGCCGTAAGCACCGCGCCCAGCACGATCGCGAGCGTCGTCACGGTGGGTGGCTGCATGCCGCCCGCCTTCCATTGGCTGCGCCGCACCAGGCCGAGAATGAAGCCGATCAGGGGCAGCAGAATCGCGACGACGAGCGAAGCGATGTCGGCTCCGTTGGGCCTCGGCTTCATGCTTTAACCCCAGTGATCTGCCGCAGAGCGGGCTCCAGTTCGGGGTACTCAAAGGTGTACCCCGCGGCCAGCAGTCGCTCGGGCACAACCCAGCGGGACTTGAGCACGAGCTCCGTCTCGGTGCGAATTGCCCACGAGCCGATCTCGAGAATGAAGCGCGGGGTCGGGATCCCGACGGGCACACGCAGAACCGTGCGCAGCATCCCCATGAACCCCCGGCTGTCGGTGGGGTTCGGGCTGCTGACGTTGACCACGCCCTCGACACCCTCGTCGTCAACAAGAAAACGGATGATGCCAAGGACATCAGCAATATGCACCCACGAGAAGCGCTGGCGGCCTCCGCGCGCGCCGAAGCGGTGGTATGTGCCGGCCGCCAGACGCTTCGCCGTCGCCGGCCAGCGCCCGTCGAGCTGCGCACCACCGAGGCCGAAGCGCGCGAGCCGGGTCAGCGGTGGCATAACGCTGCCGTCGCCGAGCACGATGGCCATGCGCAGCGCTACCCGGCGGGTGCCTTCCAGCGCGGGCTCGAAGAACGCTCGCTCCCACGCGGTAGCGACGCTGACCGAGAAGCCGGAGCCGATCTCGCCCGTCGACTCCGTCTGCGGCCGGTCTTCGGCATGGCGGTAGATGGTGGCGGTCGAGGAGTTGAGCCAGAGGCGCGGGGGCGTCGCAGCTCCAGCGATGGCCGCAGCGAGCTCGGCCGTCGTGTCCAGTCGGCTGCGGAAGATCTCGGCGCGGTTGGCGGCCGTGTACCTGCAGTTCACCGACTTGCCTGCGAGGTTGATCACCACATCCACGCCGTTCACCAGCTCGGTGATCGCGGTGGTGTCACCCCACGCGGCGTCGGGCCCGGTGCGGCCGATGCGAAACACGGTGTGCCCGTCGGCCGTAAAGGCGTCGTAGAGGTACTGGCCGATGAAGCCACTGGCTCCGGCGAGAACAATGCGCATTAGAGATCCTCCACCGCGGCTGCGTCACGCAGCCACGACTGCTCGGTGTCACGAATGAAGTGGTTGGGCCAGTCGATGTCGCCACGGGGCCAGTCATGAAAGCCCATGACCGAATCCCTGATGGCCCGGGCGCCCTTGGCGCTCGGCTGCGCCATCACGTCGCGGATCAGCTCAACCACGCCCTCTGGCTTGTCGGGTGCCTGCTCTAGCGAGCGAAGGAACCACTTGTGAAAGGGGTATAGCATGCGGTTGTGGGCGAGCAGCATGCGACCGCCGAACAGCGCGACCCGGCTGACGGCCGCTGTCAGCAGGTAGGGGTCGCCTTTGCGCTCCGCCTCCCCCGCCATCCAGGTCCACGCCTCGAGCTGCGCGGCGAAGCGGGCAATGCGGTCCGCCTGCACCTCGACCGGGTAGCGCGCAGCGCCGGCGATGCGACCCTCGAGCCCCTCCAGGCGCGAGAACAGCACCTTCGCGCCTTTGAAGGCGAAGCGCGATGGCTCACTGCCGCGCAGCGACACCTCGTCGAGGTAGCCGGGGCTCACGTACTTGGCGTCGATGTAGCCGTTCGGGTATCGAGCGAGCTCCACATCGCTGAACGCGGTCATGTTGTTCGCGCGACGCTCAGCGAGCTCGTCGTCGCTGACCACGAGCATCACATCGATGTCGGAGTTGCCCGTCGCCGTACCGTGCGCGAGCGAGCCGGCGAGCAGAATGGCGAGCACACCCGGCTCGTCGCGGTAGCGCGCGACGACGCGAGCGATGGCGGCTTCATGGTGCGAGTACATCGTGCTCCATGATCTCGTAGCTGAAGTGTCCGGAGTACTCGTACACGCGGCCGACGATTGGTGCCGTGATGGCGACGGCCACGTGCTGCAGGTCCCCGTCGGAGCGCTCTGTCACATCCACACGGCCGGGAATGCGGATGCCCCGGTAGCGCAGACCTGTCGACCACAGATGCAGGGCCCCATTCTCGACCGCGCCGCGCAGTGTCGCGCGGTACTGGCCCCGCGTACCGAGCGAGTCGACGAGGGTCGGCGAGATGCTGTCGACCATCGCGCGGTCGCCACCGGCGAAGTAAAAGGTGCGGATGCCGTGCAGCGCCCCCGCATCCGGCCGGTTAACGACGGTGAAGGGCACGTCGCGGCTCCACGCCGGGAACACCACGCCCTGCCGCCCCAGCACCCACAGCACCGGCCATAGCCATCGCTTCGGGGTGCCGACGATGTCGAACACTCCCCTGCCCACGCCGACCGAGCCAGCCGGAATCTCGCCAAAATAGCGCCGAAGCCGTGGGTCGAGTCCGTCGAGATTCAGGCACGCTTCGTACGGGCTCGTCACCCCAGCAGCGCGGTCTTCAGCGTGTCGAGGCCGACGCCGCCGATGTCGAGCGCCTTCTTGTGGAAGGCCTTGATGTCGAAGGCCGCGCCCTCACGCCGAGCCGTCTCGTCACGCAGCTGCTCCCAGATGCGCTGCCCGACCTTGTAGCTCGGTGCCTGACCGGGCCAGCCGAGATAGCGGTTCACTTCGAAGCGCACGAACTGCTCGTTCATGTTGACGTTGGCGCGGAGGAAGGGGAAGGCGTCATCGCCGGTCCACACCCTGTCGCTGCCGGGCATCTTCTTCTCGAGGTGCACGCCGATATCGAGAACGACGCGGGCGGCGCGCATGCGCTGTCCGTCGAGCATGCCGAGGCGGTCGGCCGGGGTGGTGAGGTAGCCGAGCTCGTCCATGAGGCGCTCGGCATAGAGTGCCCAGCCCTCAGCGTGCCCACTGGTGCCAGCGATGCGACGCCAGGCGTTGAGCTGTGCCTTGTTGTAGACGGCCTGGCCGAGCTGCAGGTGGTGGCCGGGAACGCCCTCGTGAAACACGGTCGTCAGCTCACGCCAGGTGTCGAACTCGGTGACCCCCTCTGGCACGCTCCACCACATCCGCCCCGCCCGCGAGAAGTCGTCGGTCGGCGGGGTGTAGTAGATGCCGCCCGACTGGGTCGGGGCGATCATGCACTCGAGCGTGCGGATCTCGGCGGGGATATCGAAATGGGTGCGCCCCAGCTCCTCGACAGCCCGGTCGCTGGTCTGCTGCATCCACTCCTGCAGCGCCTTCGTTCCGTGCAGCTTGAGGGAGGCGTCGTTGTCGAGGAAGTCGATGGCCTCGAGAACGCTCGCGCCAGGTTTGATCTCGCGCGCGATGGCCTCTTGCTCCTCGGTCATGCGGGCGAGCTCGTCGATGCCCCACTCGTAGGTCTCGTCGAGGTCGATCTCTGCGCCGAGAAAACTGCTTGACGCGAGAGCGTAGAGCTCGCGCCCGACGGCGTCCTTCTCGGGCGCGTGCGGGGCCAGCTCGTTGCCGAGGAAGGCCACCAGCTCGGCGTAGGCCTGGGCCGACTTCTCTGCACCCTCCTCGAGGTGCGTCGAGAGAGCCGAGTGCTCTGCGGACCCCTGGGCCGCGAACTCAAAGAAGAAGCCGTCACCCGCGACGTTCTTCGTCGCCTGGATGATGTTCTCCTCGATCTGGCGGATCGCGGGAACGTTGCCCGCCGCGATGCCGGAGCGCAGGCTCTCGATGTAGCCAGCCATCGCCGCCGGAAGGTTGTGCATCCGCTCGGCAATGTGCGACCAGTCGGTCTCGGTCGCCGTCGGCATGAGGTCGAAGATCTCGCGCAGGTCTTGGGCTGGCGAGGCGATGACGTTGAGGTCACGCTGGTCGAAGCCTGCCTCGTGCTTCGCGATTGACAGGCGGAGGTCGCGAGCAAGGTCGAGCTTGGTGACGCGGTCCACCTCGTCGACGGGCGTCGAGGCCTCGATGCGGGCGAGGGCGCGCTTCGTGAGCGAGACCAGAGCCTCAGCACCGGCAGGTGAATAATCGGCGTACTCTCCCTCGCGGCCGGCGCGGCCGAGGTAGACGCGCTCCTGCGGAACGAGCTCGAGGTACTCGTCGAGGTAGTCCTCGGCGATCGCGTCAATGGCGGTGGGGGTTCTCTCCATCAGTGTGCTGCCTCATCCCAGTTGTTTCCGGTGCCGATCTGCACCTCGAGCGGCACCCGAAGGTCAGCGGCACCGCCCATACCCGCGCGAACGATCTCGCTCAGTGTGTCGAGCTCGCCGGGGGCGACCTCGAAGACCAGTTCGTCGTGCACCTGCAACAGCATGTTGGACTGCAGGCCCTTGGCCTCGATGTCGGCGGCGATGCTGAGCATCGCGCGCTTGATGATGTCGGCGGCCGAGCCCTGAATCGGCGAGTTGAGGGCGGCGCGCTCCGCGGCATCCCGCAGCACGCGGTTCGTCGACGCGAGGTCGGGGAAAGGCCGGCGACGCCCGAAGATGGTCGTCGTGTAGCCATCGATCTTCGCCTGCTCGACGACACCGCGCAGGTAGTCGCGCACTGCGCCGAAGCGGGCGAAGTAGTCAGCCATGAGCTCTTTCGCCTCGCTCGTCTCAATGCGCAGCTGCTTCGAGAGTCCGAAGGCGCTCAGCCCGTAGGCGAGCCCGTACGACATCGCCTTGACCTTGGTGCGCATGTTCGGCGTGACCTCGGCGGGGTCAACGTGGAAGATGCGCGCGCCGACGAAGCGGTGCAGGTCCTCGCCAGAGTTGAAGGCCTCGATGAGGCCCTCGTCTCCCGAGAGGTGCGCCATGATGCGCATCTCGATCTGCGAGTAGTCGGCCGTGAGCAGGGTCTCGAATCCCTCGCCTTTCTCAAACGCCGAACGGATGCGACGGCCGGTCGCCGTCTTCACCGGGATGTTCTGCAGGTTGGGCTCGTTGCTCGCGATGCGCCCCGTGCTCGACCCGGTCTGGTCGTACACCGTGTGGATGCGGCCGGTCGCGTCGATCGACTTGTCGAGGGTCTGGATGATCTGCATCAGCTTCGTCTGCTCGCGATGCTGCAGCAGGAGACCGAGGAAAGGGTGCGGGTTCTGCTCCTGCAGATCGGTCAGCGACGCGGCATCCGTCGAGTATCCGGTCTTGTTGGCGCGGGTCTTCGGCATCTCGAGCTGGTCGAAGAGCACCTCCTGCAGCTGCTTGGGTGAGCCGAGGTTGATCTCTTTGCCGATGATCTCGAAGGCCTCTGCGGCGATGGCGCTTGACGACTCGGCGAGCTCGCCATTGAGGGCATAGAGAATGTCATGGCTGACGGCGATGCCCTGCAGCTCCATCGTCGCCAAGACAGGAATCACCGGCATCTCGATGTCATTCATGACGCCGAGGCTGCCCGGCTCGATCTTGTCGGTGAGGTACTCGGCGACCCGCAGGATGTACCACGCCTCCGTCGCCGGGCTCAGCGCCTCGGTGTCGGGTACGAGCTGGTTGGGGTCGGCCTGCGGCAGGCGGTCACCGAGGAAGTCGTAGACCTGCTGGGCGAGGTCGGTCTCCTTGGCGCCGGGCTTGATGAGCCATGACGCGATGCTCGTGTCGAAGGCAATGCCGTTGACAATCAAACCGGATGCCCGCATCACCTTGAGCTGCGCCTTGGCCGACTGCAGATACTTGGGGCTCTCACTCGCGAGCCACTGCTCGAGCGCGACGTAGTCGCCCGTTCCCTTCTTCCACGGCACATAGGCGGAGTCATCCATCGATGCGAGTCCGAGGCCGCTCACCTGGCCGTCGAGCGTCTCGACCCGCAGTCCGAGGGGGCCCTTGGCCGCGTTGGTCTCGATCCACCGGGCAAGCTCCTCGTCGACGAGGGTCTTCACGGGCGGCACCGTCACGCCGGGCGCCGTCGGCTCGGTGCTTGCCGCGGGCGAGCTGCCGTCGGTCTCCGACTGCTTGAACACCCGGTCGAGCAGCGTCTTGAACTGCAGCTTGTCGAAGACCTCGCGCACCGCGGCCTCGTTGATCGGGCGGCGCTCGAGGTCGTCGAGCTTGACCGGCAGCTCGACGTCGGTGATGAGGTGGTTGAGCTGGCGGTTCTGAATCGCGCGGTCTTTCTGCTCGCGCAGCTTCTCGCCGACCACTCCGGTGATCTCGTCCGCGTGCTCGAGGATTCCGGCGAGGTTGCCGTACTTGAGAACCCACTTGATGGCCGTCTTCTCGCCGACCTTGTCGATGCCGATGAGGTTGTCGCTCGTCTCGCCGACGAGTGCGGCGATGTCGGGGTAGCTGGAGGGCTCGATGCCGTAGCGCTCGAACACGGCATCCCGGTCGTAGCGCTTGAGCTCGCTGACGCCGCGGGCATTCGGGTAGAGCACCATCACGTCGTCGTTGATGAGCTGGAAGGTGTCGCGATCACCCGAAACCACGGCGACCTTGAATCCCTCCGCGCGCCCGCGCGTGGCCAGCGTGGCCAGAATGTCGTCGGCCTCGAAGTCCTCTTTGGTGATGGTCACGATGTTCATCGCGGCCAGGGCCTCCTGCAGCAGCGGTATCTGGCCGATAAACTCGGGCGGAGTCTCGCCGCGGGTGCCCTTGTAGTCGGGGTTCACCCGGGTACGGAAGCTGTAGCGCGAGATGTCGAAGGCGATCGCTAGGTGGGTGGGCTTCTCGTTCTTCAGCAGATTGATGAGCATGGAGATGAAGCCATGGATCGCGTTGGTGTGCTGCCCTTCACGGTTCTGGAAGCTGTCCACCGGCAGGGCGTAGAAGGCCCGGAAGGCGAGGGAATGGCCGTCGATGACCATGAGGGTAGGCTTTTCGATGTCCGACACGAGGCCAGCCTAGCTGCGCCCGCCGACAGCTCTCGAGGATGCGATGACGAAACTGCCCGAGGGTCTCGACCCCCTTCTTGTCGAGCGACTTTCTGACTCCGGCGGTGGGGCGCTCACACGCAAGATGGGCATCGAGTTTCTCGAGCTCTCGGCCGAGTTCAGCGTCGCGACGATGCCTGTCGAGGGCAACACCCAGGTCATCGGGCTGCTGCACGGCGGTGCGCACGTCGTGCTGGGAGAGTCGCTCGGCTCAATCAGTTCGGCCATTCACGCCGGCCCCGGCCGCTACGCGGTCGGCATCGAGATCAACGCGACTCACTCGCGCTCGGTCACCTCTGGCGTTGTCACCGGCACCTGCACCGCCCTCGTGCTCGGGCGCACGCTTGCCACCCACGAGATCGTCATCCGTGACGAGGAGGGCCGGCGGCTCTCCACGGTGCGCATGACCAACATGCTCAGAGATCAGTGACCTGGCACGGCGCATTCAATCTTCGTGACCTCGGAGGGCTGCCCCTCATCGGCGGAGGGGCGACCGCGCCTGGGCGCGTGTTTCGTTCAGGCGCACCCGAGTGGATGACCGAACGCGGATGGGCCGAGGCACGTGTGTCCGGACTCTCGACCATCGTTGACCTTCGCAACGCGCCAACCGAGACCCAGCGTCTACCGCACCACCCCGTGGTGGCTCCATCGGCCACGAGCTTCGTGACAGTGGTGTCGACGCCCACAGAGGATCCCGATGACGAGGCCTTCATGGAGGTCTGCGGACCGTGGCTTGATCATCCGCGCTCGTACGCCGACAATCTGGCGTTCTATCCAGCCAAGTTCGCCGCGGTCTTCACGGCCATTGGGTCCGCCCCAGGCAGTGTGCTCGTGCACTGCGCCGGCGGCAAGGACCGCACCGGCATGGTCATCGCGATGCTTCTCACCCTCGCGGGCGTCGAAGTAGACGCCATCGTGGCCGACTATGAAGCAGCCTTTCGCACGGCGAACGCGATGATGCGCCAAAAACCCGAGCTCCACAATCACTTCGCAACGACAGACGCTGAGCTCGACGTCTGGATGACCGAGCGCACTGCCGCGCTGCGGGTTTGGCTCTCCGGGTTCGCTGTCGAGGCCTACCTGCGTGACGCGGGTGTCTCACCGACGATGCTCGAAGGGCTGCGCGACCGTTTGCGCTAAGCGTGCGCCTTGTAGAACGAGGCAAACCGCTCTCCGGCGGCAAGCGTGGAGAAAGCGTGTCCGACGGGATCGACTGTCGTGCCGTCCGCGAGCCTGAGGCCGATCGGCACGGCGAACGCCGCAGCGACCCAGGCTGAGTGCGGGATGCACACCCCGAGCACACAGCCAAAGCCGAACAGCACCTCGGGCACCTGCTCGACGATGACTCCCCCGGCACGGAGGCTGTCGACCACGGAGTCGAGCCAGTCGATCGTGGTGGCGGAGTAGTCGAGCACGATCCCCTGGCTCGCGGCCTGAGCGACGATGTCGGAAGCGAACCGCGGTGCGTTCTCTGGAGTCAGCTCGTACGCCAGCGCGAGCTGGAGTTCGCCAGCCACGCGTCTACTTTTTAGGGCTGAGCTGGTCGATGATCGTGATGGCCACGTCGTGCATGGTGAGGCGGCGGTCCATCGATGCCTTCTGGATCCACCGGAACGCCTCGGGCTCGGTCAGGCCCATCTTGTCGTTGAGAAGGCCCTTGGCCCGGTCGACGAGCTTGCGCGTCTCGAAGCGCTCAACCAGGTCAGCGACCTCCGATTCGAGCGCGAGAAACTGCGCGTGGCGGCTGATCGCGATCTCGAGCTGCGGCAGCAGATCGTTCGGGGTAAACGGCTTCACCACGTAAGCGAATACGCCCGCCTCGGCGGCGCGCTCGACGAGCTCCTTCTGGCTGAAGGCGGTGAGCAGAACCACGGGTGCGATGTGGTTCTTCAGCAGACGCTCCGCGGCAGAGATGCCATCGAGCAGCGGCATCTTGACATCCATGATCACAAGATCGGGCTTGAGCTCCGTCGCGAGTGCAACGGCAGCTTCGCCATCGCCCGCCTCGCCGACGACGTCATAGCCGTTGTCGCGCAGGATCTCGACGATGTCCATACGGATGAGCGACTCATCCTCGGCCACAACGACCCTACGCGGGGCCGTCACTGGAGTCGTTTCCTGGTCTGTCACGCGAATGAGCCTACGGTATTCTCAGGATCGTTGTTGTGCGCCGGTGTGGCGGAATGGCAGACGCGGAGCACTCAAAATGCTTTGCTCGAAAGGGCGTGTGGGTTCGACCCCCACCACCGGCACAACGTGGGCGCTAGAGCGCCCCAACCACTTCGCCAGCCGTGGGAAGCGCGACCATCACCAGCGCGAGGTTGACGACTATCGCGGCCGCGACGAGACCGACGGTCACCTGAAGCAATCGCCGGTTGCGGATGTTGGCAACAGCGATCGCGACAACGGCGACCATGGCGAGCGGGAGTCCAACGAACGGAACGAAGAGCCCAACGACGATGGCGACCACCGCGAGCACCCCCGGAGCGAAAGCCGCAGCACCGCGCGGTAACTCGGAAGTAGAAGACACAGGGCTCTCTGAGGGGTCGCAGTTCGAGGGGATGCCTCAGCTTGGCGTGCGGGGCCCTCGCGCGCAGTCGGCACTTAGGTGGACAAGTTTGTTTGTTATCTCAGCTTGGCGAGCTACCGTCTCGCCATGAGCGATTCACAGAAGCACGACGCAACGCCCGGATCCACCGCTACCGGCGCCGGCACCAGCATGGGCGGCCCCATTGACGGCGATGGCCTCGGTGAGGGCGGATTGGACGAGGTGGGCACGACCGAGGCCGATGTCACCGACGGTCGCGACCAGAAACTGCCCAAGGACGACTAGATCGCACCAGCAAGGGCGCGAAGGTAGCGACGCGTGTAGTACTCCTGAAAAACACGGAGCACCGGGTTGACTAGCCACCACCAACCGTTGGCTGGCCGAGAGAAGGCGCGGATGGTGATCCACACGGAGTCATCGTCGCGGTGCTCGATGATCCAGGCCTCCTCGCCATCCTCGGGGTGCCCGGGGAGGGTGCCGTAGGCGAAGCCACGCCGACGCGGCTCATCGACCACGTAGATCACGCGCACGGGAAACGAGATGCCGAGGAAGATGCCGAGCAGGGCGGTGTCGCCCGGGGCAAGAAGGCGCGTGCCGTCCGCGCCGTAGACCACCTCATCCCCCTCGCTGGCTGTCGCGGGGACGATGGGCTCGCCGTTCTCGTCAAAGCTGACCGGCGTGTAGCTTGCCTCGCTGATCTCGGGCGGCGCGTCGATCAGGGTCACGCGAAAGCCGCTGTTGCGCTGGATTCCCCAGCTGAGGGCCGTGAGCCAGGCGTACTCGAATCGGGCATCACCGTGGCCGATGCGCGCGGTGCGCTCGAGTGGTCGGTACCCAATGGGCGGATGCCGCAACAGGTCGGTCGACTGCGTCGCCCCGATCGCCGCGTAGGTCACAGCCTTCTGCCATAGCTCTGACTGCATATGTCGAGTGTACGAGTGGGAGACTGAACTCATGAAAATCGCAGTCACCGGATCGAGCGGCAAGCTTGGCGCCGTCGTTGCCACCTACCTCGCGGATGCCGGCCATGACGTCCTCTCGCTGGACCGCGTGGGAGCGCGCCGCGACGGCTTTCTCGTCGTCGACTTCAGAGACTACGGACAGGTGGTCGACGCTCTCGCTGGCGTTGAGGCGATCGTGCACCTCGCGGCGATTCCCGCGTCGGGGCTCGCCCCGGAGGCCGAGACCTTTCACAACAACATGCTCTCGACCTTCAACGTCTTTCAGGCCGCCCGTCGGCTCGGCATCTCGACGATCGTCTATGCATCGAGCGAGACGCTGCTGGGGCTGCCCCTCGAGATCGAGCCCGCCTACATTCCGCTCGACGAGGAATTCGACTCACGACCGGAGTCGATGTACGCGGTGGTCAAGCACCTCGAGGAAGAGCTCGCGCAGAAGCTGGTTCGCTGGGACGATTCGCTGTCGATCACAGCGCTGCGCTTCTCGAACGTGATGACGCCCGACGACTATGCCGGGTTCGCCGAGTTCACGCCCGCGTCGCGCAAGTGGAACCTCTGGGGCTACATCGACGCGCGGGATGCCGCACAGGCCATCGAGCTCGCCCTCAACCGCGCACTGCCCGGATTCGACCGCTTCATCATCGCCGCGGCGGACACGGTGATCGACGCTCCGAACGCGGCCATGCTTGACGAGTTCTACCCCGGCGTCGAGCGGCGCGGGGACATCGGCGAGAACGAGACCCTGCTCAGCATTGACAAGGCTCGACGCGAGCTCGGTTACGAGCCGCGCCACAGCTGGCGCGACTAGACGGTCGGTTCCCACTCCCCCACAACGACGAATGCCTCGTCGTTGCCGGGCCACGGCGGAGTGTCGAAACCGACAACCGTGAGGGGCTCGTCAGAGTCGTTGCGAAACTGAAAGGCCGTGCCGAGCGGGATGCTCAGCGAGACGCCCTCGGTGAGTTCGACCACTTCGGCGCTCTCGGCGTCTTTTCGCCACATACGGCCCCTGCCGCCCGTCACGTACCAGTACTCGTTGACCGTGCGGTGCTGCACGGCAACGGCGATCTCATGGGCCGGAAGGGTGAAGTGCGCCATGGTCGCCGTGGCGTCGCGCACGAGCACCCGCACCTCGGACAGGTCTGGGGCAATCTCGTCGGGAAGATCGGACAGGGCGCGGGTTTGGAACGTGGGCATAGCGCCAGCCTAGAAGCTCAAACCGCAGCGATTGCGTTGAGCACCGCCATGAAACGCTCACTCGGGCGAATCTCGATCGCACCCTCGGCACTAGCGCCGCCCGCCACCTCGACGTCGCCGTCGTGCCAGTAATAGAGGTGGGCGCTCAGCGGGCCGCCAGGAGCGCCTTCGCCCGCCTGCATCGCCGTCAGCTGGGCGACGCTACCGATTGCCGTGATGGACTCGGGGCCGCTCAGCACGTGAGCGACAATGAGGTGCCGATGCGGGACCCCGAAAACCACGCCGTAGGGGCTGGCCGGCAGAACCGAGCCAAGTAGCTGCTCGAAATCGACGGCCTTTGACGCCGTAAAGAAGGACTCACCTTCGAGGACCACAACCCCCGGAGCGACCTCCTGCACACCGAGCAAGGGCTCCGCTAGCGCGTTGGCGAGCCCAACTTGGTACAGGCGCTCGACATCGCGGCCCTCCAGAGTCTCATCAGAGACGTACTCGACGGTTGTTGGGGTATCCAGGCAGAGCGCGACAATCAGATCGCCGGCGAAGGGCCGGGCGTAGGAGAGCGGCAGCATCTGCCTGATCGACTCGTGTGCGAGCCGCACCCGCACGACAGCCTCGAACTCTGCCTCGCTGAGCGAGCTGTGCACCGGGTTGCCGATGGCAGCGACCAGCCCCTTCACATGGCCATCGATGGCCTCGTGGTATTCGGCGGAGTCCCGCGGCAACGCGAGTGCACGGGTGATGATGTTGTAGAGCGGGTACTGCGTGCCATCCGCAGCGAGAAGGATGGTGTCGATTCCCGCTGTTCCCTCGGCCACCTCCACGGCGACACCACCGGACACGAAACGAGCGGATACCAGTTCGATGATGCGATCGACGTCGCCGTTGGCCAGCTGCCCTTTACGTCGCGTGAACAGTCCCATGTCGCTCCAATCGAGATTTGCTCAACCCTATTGGCCCGGTTCTATCGTGTCGACTACTTCTTCTTGTCCTCAACGTCGCCGGTGAGCGCAGCGACGAAGGCCTCCTGCGGCACCTCGACGCGCCCAACCATCTTCATGCGCTTCTTGCCCTCCTTCTGCTTCTCGAGCAGCTTGCGCTTGCGGGTGATGTCACCGCCGTAGCACTTGGCAAGAACGTCTTTGCGAATGGCCGAGATGGACTCGCGCGCGATGATGCGCGCGCCGATCGCGGCCTGAATCGGCACCTCGAACTGCTGACGCGGAATCAGCTTCTTCAGGCGCTCCGTCATGAGCACGCCGTAGGCGTAGGCCTTCTCGCGGTGCACGATGGCGCTGAACGCATCGACGGCCTCGCCCTGCAGCAGAATGTCCACCTTGACGAGGTCGGCATCCTGATCGCCACTGGGCTCGTAGTCGAGCGACGCGTAGCCGGCGGTCTTGCTCTTGAGCTGGTCGAAGAAGTCGAAGACGATCTCGCCGAGGGGCATCGTGTACTTGATCTCGACGCGGTCCTCGCCGAAGTACTCCATGCCGAGCAGGGTGCCGCGGCGGCTCTGGCAGAGCTCCATGATCGTGCCCACGTAGTCCTTGGGCGCGAGAATCGCAGCCTTGACCATCGGCTCACTGACCGACGCGATCTTCGTGCCGCTGGGGAACTCGCTCGGGTTGGTGACGGTGTACTGCTTCTTGTCTTCCGTGGTGACCTCGTAGGTCACGCTCGGCGCCGTGGCGATGAGGTCGAGGCCGAACTCGCGCTCGAGGCGCTCGGTGATGATCTCGAGGTGGAGGAGGCCGAGGAATCCGCAACGGAAGCCGAAGCCGAGCGCGACCGACGTTTCTGGCTCGTAATTGAGGGAGGCATCCGACAGTTTTAGCTTGTCGAGTGCCTCGCGCAGGATCGGGTAGTCGCTGCCGTCGATCGGGTAGAGGCCGGAGAAGACCATGGCCTTGGGGTCGGTGTAGCCGGGCAGTGCCTCGCTCGAGGGCTTCTGCGCGTTGGTGACGGTGTCGCCGACCTTCGACTGGCGCACGTCCTTCACGCCGGTAATGAGGTAGCCGACCTCGCCGACGCCGAGACCCTTGGATGGGGTCGGTTCGGGCGAGCTGACACCGATCTCGAGCAGCTCGTGCACGGCACGGGTCGACATCATCTGGATCTTCTCGCGCGGGCTGAGCTTGCCGTCGATGACGCGCACGTAGGTGATGACGCCGCGGTAGGAGTCGTAGACCGAGTCGAAGATCATCGCGCGGCTGGGCGCGTTGGGGTCACCCTGCGGCGGCGGGATGAGGTCGACGACGCGGTCGAGCAGCTCGGGTACGCCCAGACCCGTCTTGCCGCTGACGCGCAGCACGTCATCGGGGCTGCCGCCGATGAGGTCGGCCAGCTCCTTCGCGTACTTGTCGGGGTCCGCAGCGGGGAGGTCGATCTTGTTGAGCACCGGGATGATGGTGAGGTCGTTGTCGAGCGCAAGGTAGAGGTTCGCCAGAGTTTGAGCCTCGATGCCCTGGGCTGCATCAACGAGCAGGATCGCGCCCTCGCAGGCGGCGAGGCTGCGCGATACCTCGTAGGTGAAGTCCACGTGCCCAGGGGTGTCGATCATGTTGAGCGCGTAGCTCTGCTTTCCATCGGACCACGGCATGCGCACGGCCTGGCTCTTGATGGTGATGCCGCGTTCGCGCTCGATGTCCATGCGGTCGAGGTACTGCGCGCGCATGTCGCGGTCGCTGACCACGCCGGTGATACCGAGCATGCGGTCAGCGAGGGTCGACTTGCCGTGGTCGATGTGGGCGATGATGCAGAAGTTGCGGATGAACTCGGGGTTCGTCGAAGCAGGCTGCAGGGCCGTGGTTGCGCGGGGAGACATTTGTTGGCAATTGTCCCATAGTGGGGCACTGTCGAGACGCGGCCGCAGCTCAGGGCCGCACGTCTATACCTCAAAATTCTTCAGCTTTGCCCGTAAGATGATGGAAACTTGCACAATGGCGCTCCGGCCTCCAATTCGAATGGATCCACCATGAAGCTCAGCAGAACCGCAGCAGCAGGCGCCGGAGTGATCCTCGTCGGCGCGATGGTCGTCGCCGGAGCCGGCGCGGCCCAGGCCGACGACTTCTACATCGACGCGACCGACATCGGAGTCGAGGGCGCTTCATACCCCGACAGCTGGTTCATCGGCAATGGCGCAGTCGGAACTCACACGTTCGGCCCATCGGGTATCACCCTGACCTCGACGTCCAACAGCTACCTACTCCTCAATGGCCTCACGCCGAGCACCGGGCTCGTGTCACTGGTCGACGGTGCGAGCATCGACGTGGTGACCGGGAGCACAGGCTTCCAGATTCCCGTGTTCTTCGCCGACGACAACGACGTCGACACGAACGTCGAGTTCACCACCCTCCGCAGTACTGTCTTCGCGGGCAACGACGTGAGCTCCACCGGGACCTGGATCACCAGCCAAGCCATCATCTCGCCCACCGGCACCGTGCTTTACGCCGCCGAGACCACCGCAACCCTTGCCCAATTCGAGACAGCGCTCGGTGCCGGCTACGAGGTGCTCGCGTTCGGCGCCGGCGTCGGTCAAGGTACATCGGCGACAATCGCCTCCATCACCTGGGCCGGCAATACGCACTGGTTCATCCCCGCGCCGACTGCGACGGTCACCCCCGCCATCGTCACGACCGGCGCTTCAGACTCCACCACGTTCAGCTTCACGGCGACCGGCTTTGTGCCGGGCGACGACGTCGAGCTGTACCTCTCGAACAGCAATTCGGGCGGACCAGTCGGTGTGCCGAACCAGATCGCAGACGCCAACGGCGCGGTGACCTTCTCCTACCAGAGCGCAACCGAGCTGCCTGTTGGCACCTACACGCTCGGCGCGTTGAGCGACGACTCCTCCGTGAACGTCGGTGCGACCCTGACAGTTACCGCCAACGCCGCAGCTGCACCTGCAGCCCTGCCGACCACCGGCGTTGAGCCGACCGCGGCACTTGCGGGCGGCGGACTGCTGCTCGCAGCCGGAGCCGCGTTCGTGATTGTGTCGGCACGGCGCCGCGCACTCGCCCGCAACTAGCACTCACGTCTCACCCGAAGGGCCGGAACCGCAGGGTTCCGGCCCTTCGGCGTTGCGCCGCGGCATTCCGAGCCCTGCTTTGGGTAACTCAGGAACTCGGTGCACGGTGGGTGCCGCGGCCCCCTACACAGCCGCCACCAACGCGAGGCAGCGCGCCGGAACTCCTGCGTTTTCGAAAGCAGGGCGGACCCGGAGGCCGGAGCGCCTGGTGCTCGAACTCGAGGCCCTCCGAGTCGCGCCATTTCCATCAACATTCCCCGTGCCATGGCGTGGCCGGTGTCGCCGGGATCATTACTACCTGTAATGTTACGTGTATTCATATCCTCTCCCTTGATCGGACACCCGTGAAGCTCTCCCGTACCGCCGCCGCCGCGATCGGAGTCGCCGTCGCCGCCTCTGGTCTCGCGATCGCTGCCCCCGCATCCGCCGCCACGCCGAACGTGACCTACGTCGTCGCCGCGCAGCTCGGCAATGGCCCCGCCACCAACCCCGGGTGGAACCTGGAGAACGGCGCAGTTCCGACCAGCAGCACGTCGGGCCTCTTCAGCTCGGCCTTCCCCGAGCTCTACTTCAGTTTCGCCGCGCCGATCGCCATCACCGGCACGGCGCTGTCTGATGCTGCCGATAACACCTCCTTCCGTGTCAACGACTTGTCCAACGCCACAGCCGAGATCTACTGGACGGACCCGAACGGCGCGACTCATGTGTTCCGAGCAGACGCCACCGGCGACAGCTTCGCCGACGACGATGTCGACTGGAATTCCAACGCGTCGGTGAACGGCACCAGCTTCGCAACCCTCGAGGACTTCGACGCCGCGTTCGCCAACGACCCGACGCTCGACGGATCCGAGATCATCGCGATCGGCGTGTACATCGACAGCCCACTCGGAGCGAACTTCTACGTCTTCACGGTCAATGGCGCTCAGTACAGCTTCATGCCGCAGCCGGTATCGAGTGCTCCGACCACACTGACCGTCGACGCCTATGGCTCGACCGGAATCACCGTCACCACGACCGGCTTCCTGCCCAACGAGACCGGAATCGTCGTCGGCCTCGGCAACGCTGGCTCCGGTGGGCAGATAGGCGCGGTGGACGCTGATGCCAACGGCGCGATCTCGTACACGTATGTCGCACCCACCCCGGTTGCTGGCGACTACCGCTTGACCTTCTTCGGATCGGTCTCGTACCCGCAGCAGTTCGACTTCGCCGTCACCGCCGCGGCCGCGCCCGCCCCTGCCCTCGCCGCGACCGGCGCCAATGTCGAGCTGCCTCTCATCGCCGGCGGCGTGCTGCTGCTCGGCGGCGTTGCGCTCGCGGTCGTCGGGGCGAAGCGCCGCCGCACTGCCTAGAAGTTAAGGCAACGGGCCCCGGGATCACTCCCGGGGCCCGTTGTCGCTTAAAGGAACGCGAAGGGGATGAACGGCAGAACGAACAGCGCGCCGAAGATGGCCAACAGCGCCCAGCCGAAGAGCATGACGGCGCCGAGCACGATGCCCCAGACGGCGAAGGTGCGGCCGGCAGGCTCGCGGCGGTAGCCGAGAACGCCGAGCACCAGCGCGGCAACCGGAACGAAGAAGGTCTGGCCGAAGACGACGGCGACGATCCCGGCGATGAGGGCGAGCGTGCTGAGGACGCGACCCTCGGCCCAGGCGGGAGTGGCGGGAGCTGCGGTTGCAGCAGGGATTTCTGTGCTTGTCATGCTTCAACGGTAGAAGCGCGGGCATCCGTTCGGTATGGGGTTATCCCCCGATTTATCGGCGGGGAAGCCGGCCCAGCCCGTGAACGATGTCGTCTTTCGACGCGGCGAGGCACACGCGGATCCATCCCTCGCCGCTGCGCCCGAAGGCGCTGCCCGGCGCGACTGCCACCCGCTGCTGAAGCAGGAAGCGCTGCGCCCAGCCCGCCACATCGCCCCCGGATGCGTGGCTCACGTCGATCCACAGGTAGAACGCGCCATGGGGAACATGGTGCGGGATACCCAGACCATCGAGCACGCCAACAGCCGCCTCATAATTGGTGCGGTAGTGGCGCGACGCCTCGGCCACGGCATCCTGGGGCCCCTCGATGGCGGCGACGGCGGCGAGCTGGTCGGGCGAGGCAACGCAGCTGATCGCCGCCTCCTGCACCGTGCGCATGGTGTCGGTGAAGCCGGGCGGGGTCACAAGGTAGCCGACGCGCACGCCGGTCATCGCGTAGGTCTTCGACAGCGAGAACACGCTGAGGATGCGCTCACTGCCGCCGAGGCTGGCGATGCTTACGTGGTCGGCGCCGTAGTGAAATGCCTCGTAGACCTCATCGCTGATGATCCACAGGTCGTGCCGCTCTGCGAAGTCGAGCAGCGCCTGCAGGGTCTCGCGCGGGAAGACAACGCCGAGCGGATTCGACGGTGAGTTGACGATGAGCACGCGGGTACGGTCACTCACCAGCGTCTCCAACTGGTCGAGGTCGGGCAGAAAGCCGTGCTCGGGCAGCAGTGAGTAGGGCACCGGGTTCGCGTCGATCATGCGCGCGTTCATCGTGAAGGTCGTGTACCCGGGGTCGGGCACGAGCACCTCGTCGCCCGCGGCCAGGGTGAGCACCATGGCCTGGTGCAGCGCCTGCGTCGCCCCGACCGTCACCCAGACCTGCTCGGTCTGCACGTGCAGGTCGTTGTCACGAGCGAGCTTCGCCGTGATTGCATCGCGCAGCGGCTGGATGCCGGCGTTCGCCGTGTAGTGGGTCTCGCCCGCATCCCAGGCATTCTTCGCCGCCGCCGCGATGTGGGGTGCCGTGTCACGGTCGGGCTCCCCCACCGCAAGCATGATGACGCCATCGAGCTGGATCGCGATCTCGTGGATCGCGCGGATTCCCGACGCCGGAACGGAGTCGATGTGTGGGGCGAGCTGCGGCATGAACTCAGGCTAACGATTGCCCGTTTCGCGCTGATTACGGTAGTCTTGCTCCTTGGCTTGCGTGTGCATCTTGCGGATGTTCACGAAACACGCGGTCGGTTGATCCCACTTCCTCTAACCGACAACACGGCCGCCCACTAATCAACGAGATCGAAAAGGTACACACACGTGGCAAACATCAAGTCGCAGATCAAGCGCATCCTGACGAACAAGAAGTCGCAGGACCGCAACCGTGCAGTCAAGAGCGAGGTCAAGACCGCGATTCGCGCGACCCGCACCGCCATCACCGCCGGCGACAAGGCTGCAGCAACCGCAGCCCTGACCGTCGCGTCGAAGAAGCTCGACAAGGCTGCGTCGAAGGGCGTCATCCACAAGAACCAGGCCGCCAACAAGAAGTCGGCGATCGCCAAGCAGGTTTCGGCGCTCTAAGCGTTTCACGTTCGAAAGCCCTCGCGTTTGCGGGGGCTTTCGTCGTTTAACTGCGCTGGCCCGACGCTAAAGGAGGAGATTCGGGCGACACGCCGAATGAACCGGATCGCCGTGCGGCGTGTTGCGAAAATCTCCTCGTTTAGCGCTGCTGCATGAGGAACTGCGTCAGCACCAGGTTGACCGCGTCCGGCGCATCCATCGTCACCATGTGCCCCGCATCCGCGATCACGTTCTCGTCGATGCCCTCGGCGGCCGCCCACTGCGGCATGAGCGTCGCGATGGTGCCCGTGCGATCCTCAGAACCACGGATGAGACAGAGCGGTATCGGCGTTCGGTAGCCGGGCAGCGGATCGAGCAGCTGCACGGTCGCCTGCCAGGCGTCGAGAAAGCGGCGCTTGCCGAGCTTCTCGAAGGTGGCGAGCAGGGAGGCGCGGGCATCCGTTCTCTGGGCGGAGGCCTTTGCCATGATGCCGGGCAGCCAGCGCCACGGGATCGCCCGCAGCGTGGGCGTGGCGATCGCGAGCAATGCACGGTCGAGGCGACTGAGCGGGGCGGCGTTCCAGGCGGAGTCCATGACAACAAGGGCGCCGTAGGCCGCCGGCCGTGCGCGCACCGCGGCCTGCGAGAGGTTGCCGCCGAGCGACTGGCCGATGAGCAGGGGGTGGTCGAGCCGTAGCTGCGCGACCAGAGCTTCTAGGTCGGCGAGGCCGCGAGCGGCCGTATATGGCAGCTCTCCCAGTGACTCGCCGTGCCCGCGCTGATCCCAGCTGACTACACGGTAGCCGAGGGCGGCGAGGTGCGCGTGCTGCGCGCGGAACATCGTGCGGTCGGCTCCCGCGCCGTGGGTGAAGAGCACCGCGCGACCGTCGCCCCCGCTGTCGTCGTAGCGGATGACGCATCCATCGAGGGCGAGTTCGGGCATCAGAGAAGGTCGCTGAAGCCGATTCGGTGCTTCACCGCTGCCCTGTTCGCCGATGGAATCCACCGAACGGGTGAGTTCGGAAATGACATCGAGAACGGCCCGTTCACCAGCAGGAATGCGATGTTGTTGTCGATCCACCCCAGATATGCTCCGAGGGTGACTGCCGGGGTCCGCAGCGCTTGAAAGCTGACAGCCCACGCGAGAGTGCCAAGCGGGATGACAAGCCAGAGCAGAAAGCCGCGAATTGTCAGAAGCGCGAGCGCCCCCATCGTGCCCCCAATGCCAGGTCGCAACTTAGGCCCCCCGGTTGGCGATCACGGTGATCATGCGCTCGAGCGCGAACACCGGGTCGCGGCCGCCGCCCTTGATCTGGGAGTCCGTTTCGGCGAGCAGCTCGATCGCGCTTGCCAACCCGGACTCGGTCCAGCCGCGCACGTCGCGCTGCGCACGCTCGACCTGCCACGGCGCGAGGCCGAGCTTGGAGGCGAGTTGGCCCGAGCCGCCACGGGCTCCGGCGACCTTGGCCATCGTGCGTACCTTGAGGGCGAAGGCGGCCAGCATCGGCACGGGGTCTGCGCCCGACGAGAGTGCGTGCCGCAGCAGGATGAGGGCATCACCGGTCTTGCCGGCGATCGCCGCATCCGCAACCGCGAAGGCATTCGTCTCTACGCGGCCGGCGTAGTACTTGTCGACCGTGACCTCGGTGATCTCCTCGCTGGCGTCGCTGAGCAGCTGCTGGCAGGCCGCAGCCAGCTCGGCGAGGTCGTCGCTGAAGGCGCTCGTCAGCTGGCGCAGCGCGCCCGGGGTGATGCGACGTCCAGCCGCTTTGAATTCGGCGACGGCGAAGTCGTACTTCTCGCTGTCCTTCTTGAGCTCAGCGCACACGATCTCGATGCCGCCGCCGAGTCCACCGCGGATCGCGTCGAGCAGCTTCTTGCCGCGCACACCGCCCGCGTGCCGCAGCACGAGGTAGGTGTCGTCGGCGGGGTTCGCGAGGTAGTCGATCGTCTCGGTGATAAAGGCATCGGTGCACTTCTCGACCCCGGTGACCCGGATGAAACGCGGCTCGGCGAATAGCGACGGGCTGGCCATCGTGACGAGCTCGCCGGGCGCGTAGTGGTCGGCCTCGATGTCGCTCAGCTCGAGGCTCGGGTCTTCGGCGCGCAGGGTCTCGCGCAGCGCGCGAATTGCCCGGTCGGCGAGCACGCTCTCGGTGCCAGAGACGAGCACGATGGGGGCGGGACGAATACGGTCCCAGGCGAGCTGCGGAATCGCTGCTTTCACCTGTGCCATGCCGCCAGCCTACTTGGGCGGGCCGTCACGAGCGGTCCACACCCGGATGCCGCGGGCCACCAGAATGAGGCCGTTGCGGTCGGTGCGGTAGGCGGCGATGCCGTTGTTGGCGAGCACGGCCAGCAGCTCATCCGTCGGGTGCCCGTAGTCGTTCTCCCCCACCCCGATGAGGCCAACTGCCGCCCCCAGCGAATAGGTGCGCGGGTCTTGATCGGCAGACCCGTGGTGGGCCACCTTGAGCACGTCGACGGACGGCAGACTGCCCGCCGCGAGCACAGAGGACTGCGCCTCAGCGCTGAGATCGCCAAGGAACAGTGAGCTGAGACAAGAGCTCACACAGTCGAAGCCGATGACGACGCTGGCGTCGTTGCCGGGCTCGGTGATTCGCGCCGTGGGCCAGTAGATCTGCCACCGCAGCTCGCCGAGGGTGCCGGTCATGCCCTTCACGACTCGGCTCGTTGGCACGTTGAGCGCTGCGACCACGTCGTCGCCGCCCGGGCCGACCAGCGCCGCATCGACCATGCCCAGCACCGCAGCGTTGCCGCCGACGTGGTCAAGGTCGAAGTGGCTGAGCACGAGGAGGTCGATGTGGGTGACACCGAGGTCGGTGAGGCAGTCGCTCAGCAGTGCGGGGTCGGGGCCGGTGTCGATGAGTGCCACCTCGCCCGCGCTGCGCACGAGGGTCGCGTCGCCCTGGCCCACGTCGCACATCGCCACCTGCCAGTCGCTCGGGCGGTCGAGCACGGTGCTGAGGCGACCGCCTGCGGCAAGGCCGACAGCGACGACGAGCGCCATGGCAAGCACCGGTCTCACGCGAGGCACCCAGACCGCGGCTAGGGCGAGCGCCGTGAGAAGGGCGAGACCGACGGCTCCCCCGCTCCACGGGATGCTGCCGAAGGGCAGACCGGCGAAGAAGTTAGCGACCGCCGCGATCCACGCCGCGGGCAGCCAGGCGAGAGCAGTGAGCACCTCTCCGAGCCACGGCCACACCGGAAGCAGCACGCAGGCAGCGAGGCCCACGACCGTCGCGACGGGCGCGGCCGGCTCGGCGAGCACATTGGCCACAACACCCCACGTCGGAATCGACGGCTGCAGCAGGATCAGCACCGGCTGGCAACAGAGCTGCGCGGCGAGCGGCACCGAGATCACCAGAGCGAGGGACCGCGGCAGCCACCGCTCAAGCACTGCTGCGAGAGGGCTCGCGAGCAGCAGCAGTCCCCCGGTCGCGAGCACCGACAGGATGAACCCGTAGTCGCGAGCGAGCCACGGGTCGGCCGTCAGCAGCACGATGATGGCGAGCGCCAGCACCGGCACCCCGCGCACCGGACGCCCCGACGCGAGTGCGGCCAACACGATCAGAGCCATGACCGCCGCGCGCAGCACGCTCGGCTCGGGCGTCACCAGCACGACAAACGCGAGCAGCACAACCGCGGCCGCCACGGTGCGCGCGGTACGCGACAGCCCGGCAAGCCGACCGGCGACCACGATGAGCCCGACCACGATCGCGCAGTTCGCCCCGCTGACCGCGGTCAGGTGCGACAGGGACGACTGCTTCATCGCGTCGTCCAGCCCGGGCGTCACGGCGCTCGTGTCGCCGATGGCGAGGCCCGGCAGCAGCCGCGCGCCGTCCCCGGGCAGCTCGGAGGCGGCATCCGCGAATGAACTCCGCAGCTCGTTGGCCCAGTCGAGAAACCAGGGCGGATGCCCGCGAGGCTCCACCACGGAGGCGAAGAACAGAAAGGCCACGTCCTCCCCCGCGTCGGCCGCCTTCAGCGTGCCCTCGATGGAGGCAGAGCCCCCGATGCGCAGCTCGCCCACCTCGCCGAATACCACCACGGGAACTCCCCCGTTGAGCGTGCCGGTCACCCGATCACCGACGGGCGCAGTTGTCGCGGTGAACAGCTGTGTCACGTGGCGCCCCGACTGCGCGGCCTCCACCAGCGCGGCGGGCTGCCGCGCGGCCGCATGCACCGCGATCACCGATGCCAGCAGCCCCACCACCACGAGCGACAGGGCGAAGCGCGTCTTCCAGAGCAATCCCGCCGCAACCCAGCAGCCGATGCCCACCCACAGCGCGACGTCGGTATAGCCGACCAGCACCACCGCAGCGATCCACCCCGCCAGCGCTGGCACCGCCAGCCGGAGGTCGACTCTCACACCGTCACGAGGTCGCGCAGGCCCTCGAAGGTCTTCGCGCCGATGCCGGTAACGCTCGTGAGGTCGTCGATGGAGCTGAAGCGCCCGTTGGCCTCGCGCCAGTCGAGGATGCGCTGGGCAAGCGCCGGCCCGACCCGTGGAAGCGTCTCGAGCTGCTCGAGCGTCGCCGTGTTGAGGTTCACTTTGCCGGTCTGCTCGCCAAGCACCGGCGCTTCGCCGAGCAGCGGCACCACCAGCTGCTCGCCATCGGCGACCTGCCGTGCGAGGTTGAGCTGGGTCTCATCCGCCCCCTCGGCGAAGCCGCCCGCCGCCGCGATCGCGTCCACGGTGCGGTCGCCTTCGCGCAGCTCGTAGAGACCCGGAGCGAGCACCGCGCCGAGCACGTGCACGTAGATCGACCCCGACGGGGCTGCCGTGGCGGAGGACACGACGGCGGTGCTTCCCGAGTGCGGCACGAGCGCTGAGACCAGCACGGCCACCCCGAGGCCGACCGGAAGCAGCACGACCACTGCCGCAGGCTTCACCGAGAATCGCGTCACCCGGCAACGCTACGAACCCGCGAACCAGAACATCGTGGCCACCCATGATGGGTGGACCGCGGCGCGCTGTTGAGGACTACTACTTCGTCGTGATGTTCACCAGCCGCGGCGCACGCACCACGACGTTGACGATCGGCGAATCACCGACGGTGCGAACAACACCAGCGGATGCCCGGGCGAGCGCCTCGAGATCGGCCGGCGCGATCTTCGGGTTGACCTCGGCCTTGTCACGCACCTTGCCATCGACCTGGAAGATCGCCATAACGGAATCCTCGACGAGCAGGTTCGGGTCGGCCTTGCGCCAGCCGGCGCTCGCGACGGTCGGCTCGTAGCCGAGCTTCTCCCACATCTCTTCCGCGGTGTAGGGGGCGAAGAGCGAGAGACCGACCGCGATGACCTCCGTGGCCTCGCGCACCGCCGCATCCGCTGCTCCCGGGCCGGAATCGATCGCCTTGCGGGTGACGTTCACCAGCTCCATGAGACGGGCGACGACCACGTTGAACTTGAAGGACTCGACGAGGCCCGGGGCGTCCTGCAAGAAGCGGTGGGTCTGCTTGCGCAGCTCGACATCGCCGGTCTTCCACTCGACATCCTTCGACGAGGTGACGTCGTTGGCGAGCCGCCAGGCGCGCGCGAGGAACTTCGCGCTGCCGGCAGGCGACACGTCTTCCCAGTTGATGTCGTCCTCCGGCGGGCCGGCGAAGACCATGGTGAGGCGTACCGCGTCGACACCGAACTCATCGATGACGTCGCCGAGGTTGACGCCGCCCTTGCTCTTCGACATCTTCGAGCCGCCCGAGAGCACCATGCCCTGGTTCAGCAGGGCGCTGAATGGCTCGGTGAACGAGACATAGCCGAGGTCGAAGAGCACCTTGGTGATGAAGCGCGCGTAGAGCAGGTGCAGAATCGCGTGCTCGACGCCACCCACGTACTGGTCGACCGGCGCCCACTTCTCGGCGAGCGTCGGGTCGAAGGCCTGCGTCGAATCCGTGGGGTTCAAGAACCGCAGGAAGTACCACGAGCTGTCGACGAAGGTGTCCATCGTGTCGGGGTCACGCAGTGCGTCGCTGCCGTCACGCGGGTCGGGCACGGTCACCCAGTCTGATGCCGCCGCGAGAGGCGACTGCCCCTTGGGCTGCAGGTCGAGGCCCTCGGTCGACGGCAGCAGCACGGGCAGCTGGTCTTCGGGAACCGGGATCAGCTCGCCGTCGGCACCGTGGATCATCGGAATCGGCGTGCCCCAGAAGCGCTGGCGGCTGATCAGCCAGTCGCGCAGGCGGTAGGTCTTGGCTGCGCGGCCGACGCCGTCGGCCTCAAGGATCTCGATGATGCGCTTGATCGCGTTGACCTTGCTCAGGCCGTCGAGCGGGCCCGAGTTGATCATGCGGCCCTCACCGCCGAGCGCCTTGCCGGTCGTCGCGGGGTCGAGCGGCGGAAGGTCATCGGGCAGGATCGCCTGGCCGTTCTCATCGAGCTCGAGCTTTGGGATCGCTCCCGTCACCGTGGCATTCGTGTCGACAACGACGCGCACGCTGAAGCCGAACTTGCGGGCGAAGTCGAGGTCACGCTGATCGTGCCCTGGCACGCCCATTACGGCGCCGTGGCCGTAGTCCGCCAGCACGTAGTCGGCGGCCCAGATCGGCAGGCGCTCGCCATTGACCGGGTTGATCGCGAAGCGGCCGAGCGGCACACCCGTCTTCTCGCGCGTGGCGTCCTGGCGCTCGATCTCGGTGCTCTTCTGCACCTGCACGAGGTAGTCGGCGAAAGTGGCCTTCACGTCATCCGTTGCACCGGCAACGAGGTCGGCAGCGAGGTCACTATCGGGGGCGACCACCATGAAGGTGGCGCCGTAGAGGGTGTCGGGGCGTGTCGTGAAGACAGTGACCCTACGGTCAAAGCCCTCGACCTCGAAGTCGACCTCTGCACCGATGGAGCGGCCGATCCAGTTGCGCTGCATGGCCAGCACCTTCGACGGCCAGGAGCCCTCAAGCTGGTTGAGGTCGTCGAGCAGGCGGTCGGCGTAGTCAGTGATCTTGAAGTACCACTGGGTCAGCTTCTTCTTGACGACGACGGCGCCCGAGCGGTCGGAGGTGCCGTCGGCGAGCACCTGCTCGTTCGCGAGCACGGTCTGATCTACCGGGTCCCAGTTGACCCAGCTCTCTTTGCGATACGCGAGGCCCTTCTCGTAGAGCTTGAGGAACAGCCACTGGTTCCAGCGGTAGTACTCGGGGTCGCTGGTCGCGAGCTCGCGGTCCCAGTCGACACTCGTGGCGTAGCGGCGCATCGAGGCCTTCTGCTCGCCGATGTTTCCGTAGGTCCACTCGCGGGGGTCGACGCCACGCTTGATGGCCGCATTCTCTGCGGGAAGGCCGAAGGAATCCCACCCGACCGGGTGCAGCACATTGAAGCCCTGCTGGCGCCAGTAGCGCGCAACGACGTCGGCGAGAGCGTAGGCCTCACCGTGGCCCATGTGCAGGTCACCCGAGGGGTACGAGAACATGTCGAGGATGTACTTGCGCGGTCGCTTGTCTTCGGGATCACCCGAGCGGTACGGCTTGAGGTCGTCCCAGATGGGAAGCCACTTCGCCTGAAGTGCCGCTGCGTCGTAGCCGGGAGCGTCGTCGTGCTGCATGCAAGATCTCAATTCGTGTGATTGTTCGGCCGAGGGGCCGACTATCTAGGGTAGCGAACCTTGCGCGGGGTTCACCGTCTCGTCAACCCCTCCACTGTTCGTAGGTAGCCGACGTAGCGTGCGAGGCATGAGACGTCAGCTGGCCATAGTTGGAGCATTCGCCGCGATCGGCACCGGAGCGGTGCTGTGGAGCAGGCGACGGATGACGAGTGAGAAGCCGCGGGATGACACTGCGCGCTGGCGGGTGGTCACCGTGCAGCGCTCGGAAGCCGACGTGATCGGCGCGATGGCGCCGCTCACGGCTCTGGGCTACGGAGTAGAGACGCGGCTGAGCACCGCGCCAGGTGACCGGGGCACGGAGCTGGCGGCCCGCATCCGTTCTGGTTCTCAGCTCAGCGCGGACGACGTTCGCGTGGCGCTGCGACAGACAAAGCAGCTGGCCGAGGCCGGCGAGATCGCGGTCGTGCAACCCGCACCGCACGGGCATCGCAAACGCACCCCGCAGGGGGCGCTTCTCGATGCCATCGCCGCGAAAAGTGAAGGGAAGGGCGTGCTGTGAGGGCGCTCACCTGGCAGGGCGTCAACACGCTCGCCGTCGAGACCGTCGACGACCCACGCATTCTCAACCCTCGCGACGCCATCGTGAGGGTCACGGCGAGCGTCTCATGCGGCAGCGATCTGCACCTCGTGGGCGGCTACATTCCCACCATGCGATCTGGCGACATTCTCGGACACGAGTTTCTCGGCGAGATCGTCGAGGTCGGCTCGGAGGTGCGCGACCGCAAGGTCGGCGATCGGGTGGTCGTCAACTCCTTCATCGCCTGCGGCCAGTGCTGGTACTGCCAGCAGGGCAAAACGAGCCTGTGCGACAACACGAACACCGCGCCTGGCCTCAATGACGCGCTCTTCGGTGCGACTCTCGGCGGCTGCTTCGGCTTCGGCTATACGACGGGCGGCTACGCGGGCAGCCATGCGGAGTACGTGCGGGTGCCCTTCATCGACGTCGGCAGCTTCGTCGTGCCAGAGGGTGTCACCGATGAGCAGGCCGTGTTCGTCAGCGATGCCGTTCCCACTGGCTGGATGGGCGCCTTCGAGGGCGGTGTGAAGCCCGGAGACGTTGTCGCGGTCTGGGGTGCCGGCGGGGTTGGACAGATGGCTGCGCGCTCAGCCATGCTCCTCGGTGCCTCGCGCGTTGTCGTCATCGACCGCATCCCCGAGCGCCTCGCGCAGGTGCGTGACGTCATCGGCGCGGAGACCATCAACTACGAGGAGGTCGACCTGCAGCCCGAGCTGCGTGAGCTCACGGGCGGGCGGGGCGCCGACGTGGCCATCGAGGCGGTCGGGCTTGAGGCGCACTCCCCCGGCATCGACGGCGTCTACGACAAGCTCAAGAGCAACCTGCGTCTGCAGACCGATCGGCCAACCGCGGTGCGGCAGGCGCTCTACGGAGCGCGCAAAGGCGGCTCGGTGTTCGTGCTCGGCGTCTACGGGGGCTTCGTCGACACCTTCCCTCTCGGTGCCATGATGAACAAGGGGCTCACGGTGCGCGGCAGCCAGCAGAATGGCCACCAATACATCCCGATGCTGCTTGAGCGCGTGCAGCGCGGCGAGATTCGCACCGACCACCTCGCCACCCACACGATGTCGCTGGAGGACGCGCCCCACGGCTACGACATCTTCAAGAACAAAGAGGACGGATGCGTGCGAGCCCTGTTTATTCCGTAAGCACCGCTAACAGCGCGGCGGCCTTCAACCGCACCTCAGCCAGCTCCTCCTCAGGGACTGAGAGTGCCGTAATGCCCCCGCCGGAGCCGACGGTCGCCCCCTGAGGGTCGAGCACGATCGAGCGAATGACCATGGCAAGGTCGACGCTGCCGTCGGCCGCGAAGTAGCCGAAGGCGCCGGAGTAGATGCCACGCGGCCGTCGCTCGAGCGCGTCGAGAATCTCGGTGGCGCGCTGCTTGGGCGCCCCCGTCATTGATCCGGCGGGGAAGCACGAGAGGACCGCCTCAATCGGGCTGAGCCCAGCGGCTAGCTGGCCCCGCACCGTGCTGACCAGCTGGTGCACATGCGGGTAGCTCTCGACGGCCAGAAGGCTCGGAACCTCGACGGAGCCGATCTCGCTGACTCTGGCAATGTCGTTGCGCACCAGGTCGACGATCATCAGGTTCTCGGCGCGCTCCTTCTCGCTGCCGAGCAGCTGCACACGCAGAATGGCATCCTGCGCGGTGGTGCTTCCCCGGGGGCGCGTTCCCTTGATCGGCTTGGACTCGATGACGCCGGTGGCGTCGATGTGCAGAAAAGTCTCGGGAGAGGCGCTCAGAAGCGACACCTCGCCGACGCGCAGAAGAGCGCCGTGGTGGCTGGCGCTCGAGCGACGCAGCGCGAGATATGCACCAACCGGGTCGGGGTGCACATCGACGCTCGCCTCAGTGGTCAGGCAGAGCTGGTAGGCCTCCCCATCGACGATGGCCGCCTGGCAGGCGCGGATCATCTGCAGGTACTCTGCGTCGTCGTAGCGCCACGTCACCTCCGCGATGCCGGGCTCGGCAGGCTCGAGCGGAGTGATCGATCGCAGCGCTTTCAGCGACCGCGCGAGCCAGCGCTTGAGGGGCGGCGTCCAGACATCCGCGAGGGCAATGAAGGTGATCTCGCCAGACGAGTGGTCGAAAAGCAGACCGCGATCGACCCAGAGCAGACCGGCATCCGGGTATCGCGATGGGTGATCGACAGCGACCCCCATGGTCTCGGCCCGCAGTTCGTAGCCGAGCCAGCCGATCCAGCCGAGCGGCGCGGATTCCTCAACGCGAGGCATGCGCCGCAGCTCGTCGAACACATCCCCGCTGAGCGTGCGCGAGGCCACGCCGACAAATGACATGCCGCTCGTCGCGCCCTCACCGCTGTCGAGCCAGACAGCGTTCGTCGCGCTTCCCACGAGAGCGCTGTACGCCTGCTCAGGAGTCACTGCGATGCCGCACTCTCTTCGCAGCAACCGCATAGCCTAAGCGTATGGCTTCGCTCGTTGCAGACGTGTTTCGCTGGGGTGACGGCGCACTGCACCAACTCGACTACTGCGAGATGACCGACGCCACCCTCACTGCTGCCGACTCCTGGCTCGTCACCGATGGCACGGCGCTCGCCCTCGACCTGCACCGCTCGCGCTTTCTCGACGCGGCACCCGGCGGCGAGGAGTTCTGGGACGCTGCCATTGCCGCGATCCCTTCCGAGGGCGACTGGTTTCCCCGGGTCGAGCAGCACTCCGACGGCCGCTTCCTATTTCGGCAGCGCAGCGCCCCCGAGCTGCGCCGCTCGCTCGCGCTGACCACCCACCGCGGCGCCGACCCCCGCCGCGTGCCCGCCGTCAAGGGGCCCGACCTCGACGCAATGCGACGTCTGCGCACCTTGGCGCAGGACGAGGGGGCGGATGAGGCGGTGATCCTCAGCCCCGACGGCTACGTCGTCGAGAGCTCGCAGAGTGCCATCGCATGGTGGCGCGGCAGCATCCTGTGCACTGCCCCTGCGGAGTTCGCCCGCTGTGACAGCGTCACCGCACGCTCGCTCCTCACCCTCGCTCAGGCGCTCGGCGTCGACCTGCTCGAAGAGGCCGTGACCCCGGCCGAGCTCGACGGTACCGAGATCTGGGCGCTCAACGCCCTGCACGGACCCCGCATCGTCACCCGATGGATCGACGGCCCGCAACCGGCAGAGCTGCCGGGGCGGCTCACGCTCTGGCGTGAGCGACTGGCCCGACTCCGCCACGGGATTGCCGCGTGAACGAGACCCTCGACTGGCTGCTGACGACCGTGCAGTCGGTCGACCCAGTGCTGCGCACAGCTCTGGCCGGGGTCGCCATTCTGCTCGAGACCAGCATTCTCATCGGCCTCATCATGCCCGGAGACACCGTCGTGCTTGTGGCCAGCACGGGAGTCAGCTCGCCTGTGGAGTGGGCAGCCCTCGTCGTGACGGTCATCGCCGGCGCGCTTGCCGGTGAGAGCATCGGGTTCGCACTTGGCAGGTTTCTGGGCCACCGCATCCGCCCCTCCCGGCTTGGCCGTCGCATCGGCGAGAGGAACTGGGTGCGGGCGGAGAACTATCTTGCTCGCCGCGGCGGGCCCGCCGTGTTCATCTCTCGGTTTCTGCCGGTCCTGCACTCACTCGTTCCGCTAACCGTGGGTATGAGCGCCATGAGCTACCGGCGCTTCATCGCGTGGACGGCCCCTGCGTGCGTCATCTGGTCGCTTGCCTACGTCACCCTTGGTGCGGTGACGGCCGGTGGATACCGCGAGCTCTCTGACAAGCTGCACGGGGCCGGCTATGTGTTCGTTGGCATCATCGTGCTGTTTATCGTGCTCGTGATCCTTGGCAAGAAGGTGCTCGAGAAGCGAGAGGCCCGCCACATGAACGACGAGAGCGGCCGCCCCTAGGGACGACCGCTCTCGCCACCCGGCTCTACTTGAGGAAGCCGTTGTCCTTCAGCCACTTCTCTGCAACGACCTTGGCCGACGGCTTGTCGTCGCCCGCGTAGGCCGTGTTGAGGTCGATGAGCACGTCGGTCGTGATCTTCGCGGAGACCGCGTTGAGCAGCTTGGCGAGCTTGTCGGAGTTGATCTTCTCGTTGAGCAGCGGCACGACGTTCTGCGCCGGGATGAGGAACTTGGGGTCCTCGAGAACGACGAGGTCGTTCGCCTTGATCGACGGAGTGGTCGTGTAGATGTCAGCAACCTGCACCGAGTTGTTCAGCAGTTCGCCGAGCGTGCCGGGGCCACCGAAGTCGTCGATCGCCTTGAAGGTCAGGCCCTCAACACCGTAGGTGTCGGCGAGCTTGCCGAACCAGCGCTGCTCGAATGGCGTGTTAGCAGCCAGCGTCAGCGTGTCAGCGAGCGGTGCGAGATCACCGATCGTGGTCACGTTGTTCTCTTCAGAGAACTTCTTGGTCACAACGAACGCGTCGGCGTCGGCCCCGGGAGCCGGCTCAAGCGTGGTCAGGCCCAGCGGCTCGAGCACCGCGGGCAGGGCCGCAGTGACGTCTTCGATCGACGACGCGGTCGCGTCGGGGTCGGAGCCGTAGAGCAGGTTGCCTGCGTACTCTGGGATCAGGTCGATGGAACCGTCGCCGAGGCCGGTGATGAAGGCCTCTCGTTCGCCGATCGATGTGTTGTACGTCACCTCGTAGCCGTTGGCCGCGAGCACCTGGCCGTAGACCTGGGCGAGAATCTCGTTCTCTGCGAAACCCTGCGAGCCGATCGTGATCGCGGTGCTGTCGCCGTCCCCATCGCCCGTGTCGAGCGGGTTGGCCGAGCTGCAGCCGGCGAGTGTCGCCGTCACCGCGAGTGCCACGGCGGCGAGGCCGAAGCCCTTCTTGTGTGTGAACATGCTGTTTCCTTCTCTCTTGGTGGGTGTCACAGGGATGCGCCAGCGCGCCGAAGCGGCGCCCTGGTTCGTGGTGCGGTCGAGGTCACGCCGCGGGACACCCCGCGCGGTGTGACAAGCAGTTGGACGAGGGCGAGCAGCCCATCGACGAGAAGGGCGAGTGCGGCGACGAGAATCGCACCGGCGATGACCACGGTGTAGTTGCGCACCGCCAGCCCCTCGATGAGAAAACGGCCGAGCCCGGTGAGCCCGACGTAGGCGGCGATGGTGGCGGTGGCGATGACCTGCAGAGCAGCAGAGCGGATGCCGCCGATGATAAGAGGCAGCGCCAGCGGCACCTCAACGCGCCACAACACCTGCCACTCGGTCATGCCGACAGCTCGCGCGGCGTCGATCGTCTGGCGATTGACCGAGTCGAGTCCGGCGTAGGCGCCGGCAATGATCGGCGGCACGGCGAGGATCGCGAGCACCGCCACAAGCGGCCACAAGCCGATGCCCGTGAACAGGATGATGAAGAGCAGTAGCCCGAAGGAGGGCATGGCTCGAGCAGCTCCGCTGACACCGATGACAAATCCGCGACCGCGGCCGGTGTGCCCAATCGCCAAGCCGAGCGGCAGGCCGACGAGCAGTGCGATGCCGAGCGCAAGGCCCGAGTACAACAGATGGTCCGCGAGCCGCGAGAGAACGCTGTTGGGTCCAACGAGGTTGGCTGGATCAACGATGAAGCTGAGCGCGTCGAGAAAGAAGTTCACGAGACCTCCGCAGCAACTCGGGTGGCGCTCGCGCGTGACTTCTTGGGCAGGGCGCGCGTCCAGGGCAGCAGAATCTTGCCAAGCAGCACCAGCAGCCCGTCGAAGGCAAGAGCAATGACGACGATGAAGGCGATACCGATGAACACCTCGGTCGGGAAGTCACGCTGGTAGCCGTCAAGGAACAGGTAGCCGAGCGTGGTCACCCCGACCAGCGAGCCAACGCTGAGCAGGCTGACGGTGGTGACGGAAACCACCCGGATGCTGGCGAGTACTACCGGGCCAGCAAGCGGAAGCTCCACCGCCCAGAATCGCCCCCACCGCGAGAAGCCGACTGCGGTGGATGACCCAATCACGTCTCTTGACACCGAGGCAAAGGCATCCGCTGAGCCGCGCACCATAACCGCGACCCCGTAGATGCACAGCGAAACGACGACGTTCGCCTCGTCGAGAATTCTCGTGCCGAGAACCAGCGACATCGACGTGAAAAGGGCGAACGAAGGGATGGTGAAGAGAATGCCGCAGATGCCCAGCAACACGCCGCGCAGGGTGCGGTTCTGGCTGGCCAACCAGCCGAGTGGGATGCTGGCTACGAGAGAGACTAGAACGGGTACGACACTCAGCCTCGCGTGATCGAGAGCGAGTCCGAGAACCAGTTCGAGGTTCTGCCATAGCCAGACCATCAGGCGTCGCCCGCCTGATCGGTCTTGTCAGAGATGCTGTACGCGAGCTTGCCGCCAGGAGCGCTGATGACCCCGGCCGCATAGCCGGTGCCGTCGACGAGCAGCACGTCGTCGCCCGAGGCCTGCGCGGCGACTGGCTGCAGGCGACGCTTGCCGCGGTCGGCGCCGATAAAGCTGGCCACGAAGTCGTTGGCCGGGTTGGCGAGAATCTCGCGCGGGTGGCCCTGCTGCGCGATCTTCGCGCCCTTCTCGAGGATCACCACCTGATCGCCGAGCAGAAAGGCCTCGTCGATGTCGTGGGTGACGAAGACGACCGTCTTGTCAAGCTCGCGCTGCAGCCGCAGAAGCTCCTGCTGCAGCTCGGCGCGCACGATCGGGTCGACAGCGCCGAAAGGCTCGTCCATGAGGAGGATGTTGGGGTTGGCCGCGAGCCCGCGTGCGACACCAACGCGCTGCTGCTGGCCGCCCGAGAGCTGGCTGGGGTACCTGTTGGCCAGTGCTCGATCGAGTCCTACAGTGTCGAGCAGCTCGAGAGCGTGCTCGCGAGCCTGCGCCTTGGGAACGCCGTTGAGCAATGGCACTGTTGCAACGTTGTCGACGACCTTGCGGTGCGGCAGCAGACCGGAGTTCTGCATGACATAGCCGATGCGTCGCCGAAGGGCGACCGGCTCGGCGAGAGCGATGTCGTCGCCGTCAATGGCGATGGTTCCCGACGAGGGATCGACCATGCGGTTGATCATGCGCAGCAGCGTGGTCTTGCCACACCCCGACGACCCGACGAGCACCGTCGTCTTGCGCGATGGAATCAGCAGGCTGAAGTCGTCGACCGCCACCGTGTCGTCGGCGAATCGCTTCGTGACAGAGCGGAACTCAATTGACATTCGCCCATCCTCAAATCGACTGACACACAACGCTCCACCTAAACACCATTCGGTGCAAGGAACATTCCAGATTGCGCGGAGTTACAGTCGACCACGAGGGTCTGACACTTGATCAGGACTTGCGTGGGTCTCCGAAGTGGCGTACGAGAAGCGCAAACACCGTGTCACGCCCCGCCTGGAGAAACGCTGCCTCGCCGTGCGGATCGAAGGTGAAGGCGCGGGATGCGAGGGCATCCGAGATCTCGATTGCGACCTCGAATGCGAACTGCGTCTCATCAGTGACCGCGAGGTCGAAACGCTCGGCGAGGGCGGTGAGCATGGTCTCTGCCACCACCGAGTTGTAGGTGCGGTCGTTGGGGTTCGGCTGCAGGTCGATCACGTCTCCGACACGGAGCGATCGGAAGCCCGCCTCGTTCTCGAAGGCGCGCTTGAAGACGTCGAAGGCCGCTGCCAGCGCGTCGAGCCAGGTCTCGTGCGAGTCATCCGCGATCTCGTGGGTGACCTGGGCAAGAGTGCGCTCGAGGTTGCGCGAGGCAAGCGCTTGCAGCACAGCGATGCGGTCGGGAAAGTAGCGGTACACAGTGCCGATGGAGGCGCCGGCGCGCTCGGCGACCATGGCGGTCGTCAGGCGTTCGTAGCCGAGTTCATCGATTACGGCCGCGGCCGCGTCGAGGAGGCCTGCGAGACGGGCAGTGCTTCGGGCCTGCACCGGCTCATTGCGCAGAGACAGTGCACCGACCGTGCCGTGCTCTACGAGGCTTGTGATTGTCACTGGCGTTACTCCTTCATGATCCAGAGCGCATACTATCGCGCCCCCGATGAGGGGGCGCTGCGTGGGCGTGATACCCATAATTCTCCGGTTGAAGCAAATTATCGACAGTAATCTTCAGTTTTTGCTGAAAGAGGCTCCGGCGTGTCTCCGTGCAAGACTGAACGGATGGCCCGGGCGAGCACACCACCTACCCTCAGCGAGGCTGTTACGGCACGCCTGCACCGTGCCGCTCGGATCGAGGACTGGTTTCACGGGCTCCGGCAGCGCTGGGGTCGCAGGCGCGGATTGGTGCCGACGGTGGTGCCCTTTACCGGCTATGGATCGACCGAGTGGGTGCGCGTTCTGTGCCGCATCCAGCTGGGTCGTAAAGAACTATCGGCAGCGAAGCCGCTCATTGGGCGGCGCGGATGGCGCAGCTTCACCGGGATCCAGGTCGCGAACGCGGCAGTCACCATCACTGCCGGCCACACCAGCCGCGAGGTGAGCGCTGACCGCGGCGGGGTCGTGGATGTGCGGGTGGATGTGAAGCTCGCTCCGGGGTGGCACGACATCACGATCTCGGTCGAGGGCTCGGCCCCCGTCGTCGCCCCCGTTTTCATCGTTGACCCCAGCGTGAAGTTCGGGCTGATCAGCGACATCGACGACACGGTCATGGTGACCGCGCTTCCGCGCCCCTTCCTCGCCGCGTGGAACACCTTCGTGCTCGACGAGCACGGTCGCCGCCCTGTTCCCGGAATGGCGGTGCTGTACGAGCGCATCGTGCGCACCCACCCTGGGGCACCGGTCATCTACCTCTCCACGGGCGCGTGGAATGTCGCCCCGACGCTCACCCGCTTTCTCGAGCGCAATCTCTACCCGCAGGGCGCACTGTTGTTGACCGACTGGGGACCGACCCACGACCGCTGGTTTCGCAGCGGCAAGGAGCACAAGCGCACCTCGCTCATTCGCCTTGGCGAGGAGTTTCCCGACCTGCAGTGGCTGCTCGTCGGCGACGATGGTCAGCACGATGAGTCCCTCTACGGCGACTTCGTGCAGGAGCACCCGAAGAACGTCGCGGGGATCGCTATCCGCCAGCTGTCAACGAGCGAGGCCGTGCTGGCAGGTGGCCGAAGCAAGGACGGACCCGATGAGACGGTCGGCGTCGACTGGTACTACGCGCCCGACGGAGCCGGCATCTCGGAGCAGCTCAGTGAGGCAGGGATTCTGCCCGAGGACTACTCAGATCGTTATAAAAGTCAATAATTTGTCTATACAGGGTGCATTGTCTCTGTAAGACTAGTTTTATGACTATTAGCGCAGGGCAATTCTCCCCACAGGCGACGACGGACGACTGGGAAACAGCTATCGGCGAGCAGATCCGCACGCTGCGTATCGCCAAGGGCCTCGACCAGAGTCAGCTTGCCGAGCTCGCCGGTGTGAGCATCGGCACGGTGAAGGGAATCGAGCAGGGGCGCGGCTCGAGTCTGCGCTCGCTCGTTCGCCTCACGCGTGCGCTCGACCGCGAGGACTGGCTGCGCGGCCTCGCGCCGCGCCCCACCGTCAGTCCCATCGACGTGCTGCGCTCGTCACGCACTGAGCCGCGTCGCCGCGTCTACCGAGCGAGAGGCAACTGATGGCCTACGTTCCCGTCGACGCGGTCGAGGTTCGTGCGTGGGGGCAGTCGGTCGGCGCAGTCGCCCTCGACCCCGCGACCGGCTTCTACGCCTTCGAGTACTTTCCGTCCTGGCGCACCGAGCTCGCCCCCGGCCTCATGCCGACCGGCGGCGGACCCTACGTCTTTCCGCAGCTACCAACCCCGACCTTCCACCGACTCCCCGCCATGATTGCCGACGCGCTGCCCGACGACTTCGGCAACGCCCTCATCGACGCATGGCTGGCCACCCACGGCGTGCCACGATCGGCGGTGACCGCGCTGGACCGGTTGGCGTACATGGCGAGCCGCGGCATGGGCGCGCTCGAGTTCGCGCCGTCACGCGGGCCGCGGCACCGCAAGCCCTCCGCCGTTGAGCTGAGCACGCTCGTCGAGGGGGCGCGATCGCTGATCGACGGCGAGTTCGCCGGCGACAGGGAGACGCAGGCGGCCATCCAAGGTCTTATTCAGGTCGGCACGTCGGCCGGAGGTGCCCGCGCCAAGGCGGTCATCGCCTGGAACCGCGCCACCGGCGAGATCCGCAGCGGGCAGCTGCCCGCCGACCCCGGCTTCGAGTACTGGCTCATCAAGCTCGACGGCCTCGGCAGCGACCGCGAGCTCGGCGCGAGCGGCACCTATGGCCGCATCGAGTACGCCTACTCTCTCATGGCCCGTGCCGCCGGGATCGAGATGGCGGACTGCCACCTGCTGGAGGAGAACGGACGCGCCCACTTCATGACCCGCCGCTTCGATCGCGGCGACAACGGCACAAAGCTGCACAGCCTCACGCTGTGCGGCCTCGCGCAGCTCGACTTTCGGCAGCGGGGAACCCACGACTACGCGCAGCTCTTTCAGGCCGCAGACTCGCTCGGGCTCGGCCCGGCGGCCCGCGGAGAGATCTTTCGCCGCATGGTGCTCAACGTGCTCGCCCGCAACCACGACGACCACACGAAGAACCACTCGTTCTTGCTCGCCGGCCCTACGGCCGACTGGCAGATCGCCCCCGCCTACGACGTCACCTACGCCTACAACCCGCAGGGCGAGTGGACCTACCAGCACCTCATGTCGGTCAACGGCCGGTTCGCCGACATCGGCACGGATGACTTTCTCGCCGTCGCCGACCGCCACCAGGTGCCCGGGGCGAAGGCCGCAATCGCGGCGGTCGAGTCGGCCGTCGAGGCCTGGCCCGACTTCGCGGCAGCGGCGGGGCTCGACGCCGAGCAGGCGCAGTCCATCGCCGCGACGTTTCCCTCCCGTCGGTAGCATTCCTAGCGTTCACCGTGGGTTGGTCGAACGTTTTCTGCAGCCCGTCATGCTGGGCGGGTGTTCACCCTCGTCGCCAGCATTCGCCCCGCCCCTCAGGCCGGCCCCCATGTGCTGCGCCTGGTGAGCGCGCGACTTCGCGTGCACGCCCACGTGCCATGCGCGCCCGGTCAGATGCTCGTCACCGTGCCGCGCCTGGGAACCGTGCTCATCTCCGAAATGCGCACGCTGCTGCGTGTCGACATCATCGTCGAAACCGAGGACACCGCAGCCCGCGCCTGCGCGACCCTCGTGCGTGAGATCGGCAGCGCGAACGTCGTCATCAGCTGGGCGCGCGACACGAGCCTGTCGAACGCCTAGCCCTCGTGGCAGTGGTCGCGGCCATACTGGGGCGATGACCCGCGCCTTCACCGCCGACCGTCGCCGACTGGCGGCGCTGCGCCTGGCCGCGCAGGGCATCGACTCCCCCGCGTTCAGCACGCCGGCCGAGGTGGCACGGCACCTGCTGGCCATGCAGGCACAGGACTTCGGCGGCGCCAAATGGAGCATCGGTCTCAGAACAGCCACTGCTACGGATGCGGGTGTCGAACAAGCAATCGCCCGCCGCGAGATCGTGCGCTCGTGGCCCATGCGCGGCACCCTGCACATCACGGCCGCGGAGGATCTCGGCTGGATCCTCGGCCTCACCGGCGAGCGCACCGTGCAGTCGGCCGCCGGGCGGCACCGCCAACTTGGTCTCGACGACGAGGCTTTCGCCTTAGCGGCGCGCATCGCGACCACGGAGCTCGAGAGGCACGGCGTCGTCTCGCGCACGGCGCTGCTCGCCGCTTTCGACGCAGCGGGCCTCTCGACCGCCGGCCAGCGCGGCGCCCACCTGCTGGTCTACCTGTGCGCGACGAGGCTCCTGGTCTTCGGACCTGTCGAGGGCAAGCAGCACAGTTTCGTGCTGCTGGATGACTGGGTGCGCACGCGGCGCGACCTGGTCGGTGATGACGCCCTCGCGGAATTCGCGCGGCGGTACTTTGTGTCGCACGGTCCGGCATCCGATCGGGATTTTGCCTGGTGGTCGTCGCTCACCCTCACGCAGGCGCGGCGTGGGATCGCGGTTGCTGCCGACGAGCTGGAGGCGCTCGAGATCGAGGGTGTGACGTACTGGCACCGTCCGGACCTCGAGCCCGCCGCGACGGGAGTTGTGGCCCTCCCCGGCTTCGACGAGTACGTGCTCGGCTACCAGACGCGCGACGCGCAGCTGGCGCCCGAGTGGTTCAGCCGCATCGTGCCCGGCGGCAACGGCATGTTCATGCCGACCATCGTCGTCAACGGCGAGATCGTCGGCACGTGGAAGCGCACCGTAACCGCACGGGCGACGAAGATCGCGGTCACGCCTTTCGCGTCGATCACGGCCTCGGTAGACGCGGCCTTCGCCCGCTACGGCAGGTTTATGGCCACGCCCGTGGAGGTCACGCGGCTCCCGCTCGCGTTACCGTAGAGGTGATGTCGCTTCTGCCGAGTATCCGCTCCTCGTCACGCTCATCGATCCTGCAGGTGCTGAAGACCTCGGTTGCGGTCATCGCGGCGTGGGTGCTCTGTTCGCTGCTCTTCGGCCAGGCCGCGCCGATCTTCGCCGCCATCGCCGCGCTGCTCGTCGTGCAGCCGAGTGTCAACCAGTCGATCGCCAAAGGACTCGAGCGCAGTGTCGGCGTGATTCTCGGGGTGGTGCTCGCCTACGGCATCGGCTTCGTGTTCGGACGCAGCGCGTGGGTCGTGCTTGCCGCCATCGTGCTCGCTCTGGTGTTCTCGTGGGCACTGAAGCTCGGCCCGGGTTCGGCCAACCAGATTCCGATCAGCGCGATGCTGGTGCTCAGCCTCGGCCAGCTTGAGGTCACCTACGCGGTCGACCGCATCCTCGAGACGATCATCGGTGCGGCCATCGGGCTCGCCGTCAATGTGCTCATCGTGCCGCCGGTGCTGCTGCAACCGGCCCACCTTGGGGTCGCGCGGCTCGCGCGCGAGGTGGCGGCCGCCATGGAGCGCTTGGCTGACGCGCTGAGCGTCTCCACGGCATCCGCCGATCTAGAGGCGATGCTGGTGAAGGCACGCGGCCTTCGGGCGACCCGCGATAGCGCGACGGATGCCGTCGCCCGCGGCGCCGAGAGCCTCACCCTCAACCCCCGCCGTAGCCGCCATCGCACCGTGCTTGAGGGCGACGCACTGCTGCTCGCCCGGCTGACCATCCTCGTGACGCGGGTGCTCGGCATGACGCGGGCCGTGCGTGACAATTACCGTCCGTCGCTAATCACCGACCCGGCCATCGTCGAGATCGCCGAAGAGCTGCGCCGCGCCGCGCACGACGTGCGGCTGCTCGGTCGCGAGGAAGTCACGACAGCCGAGATTCCCCTGCTGACGGCCCCGCTGCAGATTTTGCGGCCCAACGAGGAGCACTGGATTCTCATCGGCTCCCTGCTCGAAGACCTGCGCCGCGTGCGCGCCGAGATCGTCGGGACGGAGGACAGCTAGTGCGAACCGCTCGCGCGTGGCTCGGCTCGACCCACCCCGGGCCCGCCGTCGCGGTCACCCTCGTCACCGTCGTGCTGGCCGTCGGGGTCGGCCTTGGGCCATGGCGCACGGCGCTGCTCGGGCTGGCCATGCTTGCCGGGCAGTTCTCCGTCGGCCTCTCCAATGACTGGATCGACGCGCGGCGCGACCGGGCGGCGGGGCGCACCGACAAGCCGGTCGCCCTCGGCGCGATATCGGTTCCGGTGGTTCGGGCATCCGCCTTCCTCACCGCGGTTCTGGCCGTGATGCTAACTGTTCCGCTCGGGCCGCTTCCGCTTGCCGTACACGCGATCTTCATCGTCAGCGCGTGGAGCTACAACGCCTACCTCAAGAAGACTCCGTTCTCGGTGCTGCCCTACATCGTGAGCTTCGGGCTTCTGCCCACGCTCGTGACCCTCTGCCTGCCCGTCGTCGCCCCGTGGTGGGCCTTCGGCGCCGGCGCCCTGCTCGGCGTGGCCGCGCACTTCGCCAACGTGCTGCCCGATCTGGAGACGGATGCCGCCACCGGCGTGCGCGGACTGCCGCATCGCCTCGGTGCCCGCGGCTCCGGCATCGTGATCGCGGCGTCGCTCGCCACAGCGTCTGCGCTGCTCTACGTCGGCGCTCCCGACGTTCTGCACCTATTCGGTCTCGCGCTCGGGGTTACCCTCGCCATCGTGTGCGTCGTGCTGGTGCTGCGCGGTGTCGCGTCGCGGCTGCTGTTTCGGCTGATCATCGCCGCCGCCCTGCTCGACGTGGTGCTGCTGGCGGTGAGCGGGACGGCTCTGGCCGCCTGACCCGTCGCGAGGTGGCACATAGTGCGAGTCATACGCTTGCCAGAGCGCTGCCACCCACTGTTAGTGCCACCTCGTGGCCCGGTCGGGGCTCAGCGGGCGACTGCCGCATCCACCGCTGCCAGCACTCCCGCATCCCCCAGAACGCGAAAGTGCCCCTGCACGGGGAACTCGAGATTTACGGCGCCCGGCAGCTCGCACCCCTCGGGGATGTGGGTGTCGACCGAGCCGTAGATCGACGTCACCCGCGCGTTGACGGAGGCATTCGCGGCGAGCATCGCCATGGTGCGATCGGTGGGGCGGAACGCGCGCAGTGACGGGTCCAGCATCCAGTGGGCGTAGCGCGAGCCGCCGAACGGGGTAGCGATCGCGACCAGGCGGTCGATGCGACCATCTGCGTCATTGACAAGCATCATGTGCTTGCCGATGAGGCCGCCTTTGCTGTGGGCGACGAGCACGACGCCGCGCAGGTCGTGCTCGTCGAGGTAGCGCTGGGCGCGGGCGGCCGCCACCGGAATGCTGCGCGTATTTCTGCCGAGCGCCCGCACCACATGCACCGGGTGCCCGAGCCGGTGCAGCCGGTCGGCGAGGGGACGAAGGAAGGTCCATGGCTCGTAGACGCCGGGCAGCAGCAGCACCGGTGCGAGGTCCCCACCGAGGTACTGCGAGTCGTCCCGGGCATTGCGCAGCCCACGCAACCCGAGCCGCAGCGCATAGGCGTAGTCGGCGGCGTAGACGCGGGGGCTAATCATCGGCGAAATCCTCGATGAGTCGCGCGATCTCGGCCGCCGCCGTGTACATGATGATGTGGGCGCCCGTCACGACCTCGAGGCGGCTCGTCTGGAGCAGGGTGGCGACCTGCTGCGCCCAATCCCGCGGAACGATGGGATCCCGCTCCCCCACGATCACCAGGGTCGCGGAGCGAATACGGCTGAGCCTGCCCTCCACCTCATCACCGATCATGTGCGGCACCTGCGAGAGGTAGTACCGCACCCGACCGGTCAGAAAGTACGAGTAGAGCCCGAAGGCGTCGGCACGCGGCGGCTCGAGCCAGAAGTCGTGCATGAGATCGAAAAGCTGCTTGAGGGCGCTGCGGCGCGCAGGGTTGATGGTCGGGGCGAGCAGCACGAGGCGGTCGCTGAAATCTGGGCGCTGGTCGGCGAGCTCGGTGACCACCTGGCATCCCCACGAGTGGCCGATGAGCACGGGGTTCTCGATGCCTGCCGCATCGAGGGTCGCGCCGAGGGCACGGGCATGATCGGCGATGGAGACGTCGCGGCGCGGCTTGGGGCTCGCCCCGTAGCCGGGCAGGTCGACGAGCCAGACGGTGCCGGCATCCGCCAGCTTCTCGGCCAGCGGCTCGAAGTAGCCCGAGCTGACGCCGAAGCCGTGCACCATGACGAAGGTCGGGCCAGCAACCTCGTCGTGCTGATAGCGGTTGAGAACGAGCCCGAGATCATCGACGTCGTGGGCGGCCGGAAACCAGATCGCCCGTGCCGCTGCCCTCGCCATGGGCCCCAGCTTAGGCAGCGGAGGTGGGAACCCCACCGGGGTAGACACGGGCCACCGCCTGGTCCATCTCCAGCTCGACGAGACGTGTCGCGGTCTGTTCGTCAAGCACGAGGTGGGTGATGAGCCCGGCGCGCAACGCAGCGAGCAGCGGCACCACCTTGCTGTCACCCGCGACCGCGCACACCCGACGAGGAACCCGGGTGAGCTCCGCGGGGGTAGGCCCGGTTGCACGTTCGTTCAGACTGAGATCTTCGTAGGTTCCGTCGGCCCGAAGGAAGACCGTGCAGACGTCGCCGACTACCCCCTCGGCCTCGAGCAGCTGGATGTCCTCCCGCTCGAGATAGCCGGCGGAGTAGACGTGGCTGGGTACCTCGCCCGCGACGGCCCCGATCGAGAACAGCACGATGTCGGCACGGCGCTGCAGTTCGAGCACGCGGGCGATCGAGCGCTCACGCCACATGGCGCGGCGCGTCTCGGCATAGTCGAAGAACGCGGGCACCGGAAAGAGCTGCACGCGGGCATCGAAGGCGTCGCCGAAGAGCGACACGAGGTCGGCCACGTAGTCCACTCCGGAGGTGTGATTGTTCGCTGCTCCGTTGAGCTGCACAATGGTGCTTCCGCGCGTGGTCTTTTTGTTGAGATGACGGGCGATTGCCGCCAGGGTTGTACCCCATGCGACCCCGAGGACCATGTCGGAGTCGAACCAGCTAGAGACCATTCGCGCGGTCGTCACGGCTACCTGCTCAAGGCGCTCGGGCACCGTGGCCGAGTCGGCCGTTGGCACGACATAGACCTCAACGCCGAAGCGATTGTGAATGGCCTGGCTCGTGCCAGGAGCACGCGTCGGGGTCGGTCGAAGGGTGATCTCGACGAGTCCGGTCTCTCGCGCCTGCTTGAGAAGGCGGGACACGCTGGAGCGCGACATATGCAGTCGACTGGCGATCGACTCCATCTTCATGTCCTGCAGGTAGTACATCGACGATGCGGCGAGCAGCGTCTCCTCGTGGTTCACCGCACTCCTCTGCACGTTTGTGCACGATAGCTGCTCAGATGGCCATCGGCAGTATCCATAGTAATACGCTCGGAAACACGGGCCCTCGATTGGCCCAGCACCCGATTCCCCGCAACAGGCAGTAGATCCAAGCATGAACACCCGACTGACCGCAGACACCCGCGCCCAGGCCCTCGACCGCCTCGCCGCCAGCACCGAACCCGACCGAGAGCTCGACGTTCTCGTGATCGGCGGCGGCGTCACCGGAGCAGGCATCGCCCTAGATGCGGCGAGCCGCGGCCTGCAGACCGTCGTCGTCGAGGCGCAGGATTGGGCGGCCGGCACCTCCAGCCGATCGAGCAAGCTCGTGCACGGCGGCCTTCGCTACCTGCAGATGCTCGACTTCAAGCTGGTGCTCGAGGCGCTTCACGAGCGCGACCTTTTGCTGACGTCCATCGCCCCGCACCTCGTGCGCCCCCTTCCGTTTTTGTACCCCTTAAAGCACCGCGTCTTCGAGCGCGCCTTTGTTGGCGCTGGCATCCTGCTCTACGACCTGCTTGCCAGCCTGCGTCCAGGCAAGCGGGCTCTTCCCTTTCACCGCCACCTCTCGCGGCGAGCGCTCGACTCGGTCTTTCCCGACCTCTCGAGGCGCGCCGCGGTCGGGGCGATCGAGTACTGGGACGCCAACGTCGATGACGCCCGCTTCGTCATGACCCTGCTGCGCACGGCCACGGCCAACGGTGCGGAGGCGGCGTCACGCGTGCAGGTCATCGAGCTGACCAAGAACGAGGCAGGGGTCGTGAATGGCGCCGTGCTCGAGGACCTGGAGAGCGGCAGGATCATCACCGCCCGCGCCAAGCGCGTCATCAGCTCGACCGGTGTGTGGACCGAGAAGTCGCAGGCCCTCGCCGATGAGACCGGCGGGCTGCGGGTGCTCGCCTCCAAGGGCATCCACATCGTTGTG
>Ga0247732_10000137_pt1 | contig 47345 bp, 44 predicted proteins | sample UWRJL163409C2_FD_180940 | JGI IMG/M metagenome (GOLD analysis project Ga0247732, IMG submission 180940) | Plant litter microbial communities from Arlington Agricultural Research Station in Wisconsin, United States - UWRJ-L163-409C-2 | ecosystem: Environmental > Terrestrial > Plant litter >...
GATCGAGGATCGGCTGCAAACCTCGGCCCCTGACGTAATCGTCGAAAGCCTCCGCCGTGGTCCACTTCGGGTTGTAACCTAGGTCCTTGCGCATGCGCGCGGTGTCCATCACCCGCCCGTAGCTCACGTAGTTCAGCTGCTCTCGATCGAGCTCCGTGTGGCTGGTAGCGCGCCTCAGCGAATCAACGGCAGACAACGCCGAACGAGGCACCGGCAGCGGGATCCGCCCCGAACGCCGAATTGCCTGCGACATCATGATGATTCCGGCGGCACCGACGTTGAACGTTCCGGATTTGCCCGCCATGGTCGCCCGCTCCAGTACGCCGAGGGCGTCCTGCTCGTGCAGCAGTTGCAGTCGCGCGTCGTAACCGAGCACCGACGGCACCACGGGGCCGGCGAGGAACCGCGAGAGCGCGGTGTCCATCGCGGGGCCGATCATGTTGGCGAGCCGCAGGATGGTCACGGCGAGGTCCGGGCGACGACGCGCCAGACCACGTGCGTAGCCCTCGATGTCGACGCTGTCCTGCGCGAAGCCCTCACCTGGAGGTCTGCGCGAACTGCCGTCCTCGGTGAACATGACCGGGTCCCGTGGACTCGACCCGTACACCTCGGACGTGGACTTGAGGATGACCCGTCGTACCGAGGGAGCCTTCTGACAGGCCGCGAACAATTGCATCGCGCCCATCACGTTGAGCTCCTTGAGCGCCGCCCTACCGCCCGCTCGTGGTGCGTACGACGCCGCCGCGGCGTGCACGACGGTGTCGACGTCCCCGTTGCGAATTACCTTCGCAATGAACGGATTTCGGATGTCGGCCCGCACGAACTCGGCTCGCCCCATCCGCCGAAGCAGATCCTTGCTCGGCGAGACGGCGTCGACCGCGATGACGCGGTCGACCGCCGGGTTCTGCGCCAGCCTGGCCGTGAGATATCCCCCGAGAAACCGGCACGCGCCGGTGACCAAGACGACCTTTGGATGCTCGGCGGCATCCTTCGCGTCACCCGTGGCATCCATCGGCACAGACTAACGGCAGAAGCCTGAGAGGCTACTTACCGAGTTTTCTACGCTGCACCCTGGTGCGACGAAGCAACTTGCGGTGCTTCTTCTTCGACATGCGCTTGCGACGCTTCTTGATGACTGAACCCATGAACTCCGCTACCTAAGACAGCTCCCGACATTTGTGCCAGGAGAACCGACTCGTCACCTTACCCGGGATGCTCGGGGGGACGAAAACGGCCGTGTTTTCCCGGGTCGCCATGCTGACGACCCGGGTGGTCGAACCGACCGGAGAGACCTAGCCTGCGTCGAAGTACGACGTCTCCAGGAGGTCGTGGACGGCCTTGGCGTGCACCCTGAACGAGCGACCGACGCGCACCGCCGGCAATTCGCCGTTGTGCACGAGTCGGTAGACCGTCATCTTGCTGACCCTCATCAAACTCGCCACCTCGGCGACGGTGAGGAATTGCTGTCGTGCTGGCTCGCCACCGGAGCCGTCGCGCGACGATTTACCACTAACGGAATCACGTGCCGATGGCCCGTTCATAGACGTCATCGCAACCCAATCAATCAGGCACGCCTTGTCCAACGGCTTCCCCACCGCTGGCGCAGGAGCGCGCATACCTCAGGGAGAATAGCGTGGCCACTGGGGTTATTGCGACGGGTGTGGGCTAATCCGTTTAGATTGCCCTAACTACTCCGGTGTAATTCCTAGCTGCTCAGAGCGTGTTTTTGCCGCAGCAACGGCCTCGGCTACCGCGGCACGAAGACCACCACGCTCCAATTCCCGCAGACCAGCGGCGGTCGTGCCACCCGGTGAGGTCACGGTGGCCCGCAGCTGGGCGGGGCTGGTGTCCATCGCAGTGCCCATCGCGCCGTCCCCTGACGGGTTGGCCCGATCGAGGCTCTCCAGCAACATCGCCGCCGAGCCGGCCATCGTCTGGACCGCCAGATCGGTCGCCACGGCCCTAGGCAGGCCCGCCGCGACACCGGCGTCGACGAGCGCCTCGACCATCAGGAAGAAGTACGCCGGACCCGAACCCGAAACCGCGGTGACGGCGTCGAGCTGAGACTCCGGCACCGTGAGGACCCCGCCGACCGCGTCGAAGATCGCCGAGACCTCCTTGAGCTGATCGGCGGTCGCGAACCGGCCTGCCGCGAGGGCGCTGACGCCGCCACCGACGACGACGGGCGCATTGGGCATCACCCGGATGACGGGCGAGCCGGCCGGGAGGTTGGCCTCGTAGTAGGCCGTGCTGACGCCTGCGGCGACGGTGACGAAGACCTGCTCCGCACTGCTGTTCTCGGCGCGCGCCGCGGCGTCGGCGATGTCACCGATGACCAGCTCGACGTCCGACGGCTTCACCGCCACGATGACGTAGGCCGCATTCTCGGCGGCATCGGCCACCGTCGTCACCAATACCGAATACGTCTCGGAGAGATACTTGGCACGGTCGCGGTGTCGTTCCGCAATGACCATGTCCTTGGCCTGTCTACCCGAGCGGAGCAGCCCGGAAAGCAGTGCCTCGCCGATACTTCCGCCACCAATGATCGCAATTCTCGCCACGCCGGCAAGCATTGCACGGGAGGGGATGGCAACTACGACCGTGGTGCCTCGCCGAACGTCCGCTCGCGTACGCCGCTACTCGCGATTCGCGGGCGTCAAGCGTGCGCTCGGCGGCCTGGTCACTGCGCCTGCGGCACCAACGCGAGCTGTCGGGTCTGCACGATGATGCGACCCTCGCAGTCGACCACCACGTGGTCCTCGTCGAACCACTCCTGGCCGATCTGCATCGTCGTGCACATCACCCGCAGCCAGCCGTCGGCGGGCATGCCGCGAAGATAGGCGGTGAGTTGAACCGTTGGGGCCCAACCAGATCGGTTCACTCCCAAGGTGACCGGTGCCGAGACGTCGCCGCACAGCAACGCGAACAACAAGTCCGGCGAACCCTCCTTCGGCCGCACCCAGTACTCGATCACGGGGGGTCCACCGTCGGCCCTCGGAGCCATCGTCGTCAGCGACGGCCGGATGTCACAGCCGTGCGCCAGATGTACGACGTCGGCCATCGGATGCCCCGGCCCGATCGGCTCCAGCCCGGGCGGCGGCTCCGGCGTCATCAGCGGCACCACCGGGTTGACCGACAGCAGGGGCGGAGCGTGGTGCTCGGGTTCGGCCATCGTGATGGTCACCCGGACGGCCGTGCGGTCCCCCTGATTGAGCTCGACGTCCACCAGGCTGACCCGGCGCCCCCGCTTGCGGATCGTGGTCACCACGCGCAGCGGCCCGGGATCGGGCGCCCACAGGAAGCTGCCCGACACCGCGATCGGCTCGACGCCCTCGAGAGCGAGCGCTGTGCGCGCCGCATTCGCGCACAGCGCCAGCATCGCGCCGCCGTGCACCTTGGGCCCGATGGTCCAGTGCTCGTTCAGCTCTCCGTCGAACACCGCGGAGCCACCGTCGTCACTCTCGCTGGACACCTGCGTCAGCTTCATCGCGTCGACGAACGACGTTGACTCACCCACGACGACCAAACTCCTAACGCAACAAGTGACGTCGCGCGAATTCGAGCGACTCGGTCAGCAACTGCTCACGTTCGAGCGCCGTTCGCGCACCCGAGGTCGTGACCTCGAGGATGACGTGGCCGGCGAAATTGCTCGCGGCCAACATCTGACAGATCTCGGCGGTGGGCTGAGTTCCGCGCCCCGGCACCAGGTGCTCGTCGGTCGACGCGCCACTGCCGTCGCACAGATGAAGATGCACCAGCCCGTCACCCATCCGGCCCGCCATCTCGACCGCGTCGGTGCCCGCCGTCGCCGAATGGGACAGGTCGAGTGTGTAGTGGGCGTGGTTGCCGTCCAGCGGGTCGTATGACGGCGCGAACGCCGACACCGCTATGCCCGGCGTGCCACCGCGCTTGCGCATCCGTGAGATCGACGGCTGGCCCGTGCCGAAGATGCGATCGGCCCGGAACGGAAACATGTTCTCCACCGCGACCATGACGTCACTGGACTGCTCGAGGGAGGCGACCTGATCGGTGAACCCGTCTGCGTAGCGCCGCTGCCAACGGAACGGCGGATGGACGACGACGGTCTGCGCCCCGAGTTCTTCGGCGGCGCGAACGCTGCGGTCGAGCTTGGAAACGGGGTCTGCGCCCCACACCCGCTGCGAGATCAGCAGGCACGGCGCGTGCACGCTCAACACCGGGATGCCGTAACTCTCGGACATTCGTCGGACTGCCGCGATGTCCTGACTGACGGACTCGGCCCACACCATCAGTTCCACCCCGTCGTACCCGAGGCGGGCGGCGTACTCGAAGGCCGCCTCGGTCCTCAAGGGATACACCGAGGCAGTCGAGAGACCGACCTTGATCGCGGGGCGCACTAGCCGACAGTGTGACGCGTCAGTGCGACTGCAGAAGTGCCAGGGGTCCCAGCGTGACGAGCGCACCGACCGCCACCGCGATCAAGGTGCTGCCGATGTCCTCGGTCTTGCGGACCACGCGGACGCCGACCACCAGGCCGAGGATGACGAGGACGGACAGGACCAGCGCGACGATGGTGTTCCACCGCCACAGTTGGTCGAAGGCGATGAACAGACCGGCACCGAACGCGACGGCGAGGATGCACTGCACCACCACCCACACGCCTCTGACGAACGCCGAGCCCTCGTCTTCGGGCCGCTCGGGGCGCACTGCAGATTCTTCTGCCGTGCCCTCGTCGACGGTGACGGCAACGGTCTCCGCCAAGGTCGAGTCGTCGTCACCGAGATCGATGTCCTCGGGGCCCGGTGCGCGTCCCCGGCGAGCCAGGTCGTCGGCAACGGACTGACCGCCGAAGAGGGTGTCGGTGTTAGACCGCAGGTACGACGGCGTCTCCTGACGCAGTTCGTCGTCGTCGTCCGAGGCGTGCTTGTCCAGGACCTCGCCGAAGTCGACGTCCGGCCCGAGGTCCAGCATCTCGTCGTCGTCGACGACCGGGTCCGGGCTCATCTGCTCGGCGCCGCTCTGGGCGGCGAAGGCGCCGGTGGTCGAGGCCTTCGTACGACGGGGCCGCGGCACGAAGTCGATGGGGTCGGGCTCGACGTCACGGCGGTCGAGGTGGGCCTGGTAGTCCAGCTCCGCCTCGGTGAGAGCGGGGTCGGGCTCGAGTTCTGCCTCTGCGCCGGTTTCCGGCTCGAGTTCGAGTTCTGCCTCGGCCTCGGCTTCTGGCTCCACCTCTTCGGCGACAGGCTCCTCGACGGAGGGCTCCTCGGCGACTGGCTCCTCGACGGGTGGTTCGACGACGGGCGGTTCCACGACCTTCGCCGCGGGTTCGGCGACCGGCTCCCTCAGCGCGCGCATCGAGCCCGTGTTGACGATCGGGATCTCGCCGGTGAGCTCGGCGACAGTCACGGCGTCGCTGTTGCCGCGACGGCGGCGGCGTCGACCGCCGGCCGGCGGCGCACCGATGGTGCCGTTCTTCGCCAGGAGCTCCGCGACCGAGATGGGCCGAGTGGAGGTGGTGTCGTCTGAATCAGTCATCGTCTCGCGCCTCTGGCTCTGGCCAAGCCCGCCGACGTTCCGAACAAGGCGGTCCCGTCGGCCTCACTGTCGAGTTTCCGCAAGATCAACCCTTCTCGCAACGCCCAGGGGCAAATGTCCACGGTATCGATCGCAAGGGCCTTCATACTCGCTTCAGCTACCAGCGCTCCCGCCACGATTTGTGGCGCTCGCTCGGCGCTCACCCCTTCCAACTCCGCTCGATCGGCCGTCGTCATCCTAGAGATGAAAGCTATGAGCTGACGAAGCCCCGATGCAGTCAGTGTCCTCTTCACCCGTGGCCCAGCGCCGGAAGGCGCCGCACCGGTGAGTCGCGCCAGCGATCTGAAGGTCTTGGACGTCGCGACCGTGAGGTCGGGAGCGCCCGCCTCGAGCACCCTCGCGCCGGCGTCGGCCATCTCCGTCGACAGCCAGTCGCGAAGCATCGCCACCCGGCGACGACCCGGCGGGTCGTCCTGCAACCACTCCCTGGTCAGCCGGCCCGCGCCGAGCGGAAGCGACAGCGCCACCTCGGGTTCTTCGTCGACGCCACTGGACAGTTCGAGGGATCCGCCGCCGATGTCGATGTTGATGATGCGGCCGGGGCTCCAGCCGTACCAACGTCGGACGGCAAGGAACGTCAGCCGTGACTCGTCGACGCCTGAGAGGACCTTGAGCGCCACCCCGGTTTCTGCAAGCACCCGCGCCAGCACGTCTTCTGAGTTCGTCGCGTCGCGAACCGCAGAGGTGGCGAACGCCATGAGTTCGATGCACCCCGAGCTGGCGGCGATCTTGGCGAACTCGTCGATGGTGTCGACCAGTTTGTCGGCACCCTTTCTGGTCAGCTTGCCCGAACCGTCGATGGCCTCGGCGAGGCGCAACGCGGCCTTCGTCGAGCTCATCGGAGTCGGGTGTCCACCTCGCCGGGCGTCGACGACGAGCAGATGAACCGTGTTACTGCCCACGTCGAGCACGCCCAATCGCACGAGACCCACGTTAACGGGTCTACCGTTGCGTTCCGTGAGCGGATCGCGCCCCGGTGCCAAGAACGGTGAGGTCGACTTGGACTTCGCCCGAGAATGGGTGGAGTTCTTCGACCCCGACAACCCCGAACATCTGATCTTGGCGGACCTCACCTGGCTGTGTTCGCGGTGGACGTGCGTGTTCGGCACGCCCGCCTGCCAGGGCACCGTCGAGAACCGCCCCGACGACGGCTGCTGCAGCCACGGCGCCTTCATGTCCGACGACGACGACGTCGCCAAGCTCGACGACGCCGTCAAGCTGCTCACCGACGAGGACTGGCAGTTCCGTGACAAGGGTCTGGGTCGCAAGGGTTATCTCGAGATGGACGAATACGAGGGCAAGGACAACCTGCGGACCCGGAAGTACAAGGGCGCCTGCATCTTTCTGAATCGGCCCGGTTTCGAGGGTGGTATTGGCTGCGCGCTGCACTCCAAGGCGCTCAAGCTGGGCGTGGAACCGCTGACCATGAAACCCGAGATCTGCTGGCAGCTGCCGGTCCGGCGCAGTCAGGAATGGGTGGAGCGGCCCGACGGCACTCAGGTTCTGCGGACCACCATCACCGAGTACGACCGCCGCGGCTGGGGTGAGGGCGGCGCCGACCTGCACTGGTATTGCACCGGCGACCCCAAGGCTCACGTCGGCGCCCGTCAGGTGTGGCAGTCCTACGCTCCCGAACTGACCGAGCTTCTCGGCGCCAAGGCCTATGCGGAGCTCGCTGCGATGTGCAATCGCCGCAGCAGCTTGGGCCTGATTGCGATTCATCCGGCTACCCGCGCTGCGGAGTAGCCGCGGCCCGGCGCCTCCGCCGAGAATTACCTCTACATCGAGGTCCGCCGGGTTCCGGCTGGAGCCAACGCGTCTCACGCATGGCCGGAAGACCGCCAAGCCTTAACTCGCCCCAGCGTTTGCCAGATTCACTGGACAACGTTAAGTTCGAGATTCATACTCCTAGTACGAATCGTCGCGACCAGTCCTTCGCGTGCGGCGATGGCAACGACAACACAGGCATTTCAATGCGCTCTGAAATTCAGAAACCGAACAGATCCTGGCATTTGGCACATCCGATCGCTCGAAAGACCTCCCAATCGTCCCGACGAAAGATCCGGGACTCGGGCACCTCTCGATTGCTCGTCAGCTGGACCAAAGTTTGCGGAGCCAACGAGTGACGAACACCGACGGGGCCTAAGGTGACCGACTTCAAAGAGATCGACCTGTGCAACGCACGAGAGTCCGTACTCATCGGCGGCTTGCCGTTCGAGGTGACGGATCTCGACACAGCGGTCGGCGACGTCGTGACGATCGCGGCGGGGTCGCCGGATCAGGGCCTGGTCGTGCGACTGTCCAACGCGTCCTGCGTGACAAGAGCCAACCAAGACCACGAATACCGAGAGCTGTTCGCCAGGCCCGGCGTGACGCTGCCCGACGGGGCATCGGTGGCGTGGGCGATGCGCGTCCGCGCCCGCTTTCCGCGGAAGGGCGCTCCCGTGCGGGGGCCGTCGTTCGTCGTCGAGGTTCTCGACCGCGGACGCGACAACGATCTGCGCCACTTCATGATCGGCAGCAGCGAAGAGACACTGACCAAATTCGTCGACGACGCCACGATCCGCTATCCCGGCGTGAACATCGCGGGCGTCTACGCACTACCGTCCGGCGCCACGAAGAGCGACATTACGAACGTGGTGAACCAGGACTGCATCGAGCGCATCGCCGAGACCAACCCCGACGTCGTGTGGATCGGGGTGAATTCCCCGGGTCGAGAATTCGCGGCGGCAGCGCTCGCGGACCACCTGCCCGGAGTCTTCGTCGACCTCGGCTCCGATCTGGAATCGGTCGCCGCCTCGGTGCGCCCAATACCGACGTGGATAGACGACTCCGGCCTCGCCTGGGCCCATCGACTCTTGTTCACCGCCAAGGCAATTCGGCGACACAGCCTCCTGGCCAACGCCCGGTTCATCCTGGCAATCCTCCGTGGGAAGTAGCCCCGGACAGCGCGTTCCACCGCCTGTGACGCACCGCTACTCGAGCACGTGCCCGAGACTTTCGGGGCCACCCCGGCGCGCGTTCGTGGAAGCATGACCGCGCGCGCATCGATGAATCAACCCTGGCCGGTGTCGTAACCTTCGTCCCGACGCCGTTTCCCGACGACCACGGTCCGTTCACGCGGACCTTCCGATGCTGAGATCTTCGACGAGTGGGCTGGCGCTGGCGCTCCCGGCACGGCGGCGACGTTCCTACAGGACCTCGCAGTCCCGATCGACCAAGGGCGTCGTTCGTGGCATGCACGGCAGGAGTGGCCCTCGTCGAGGACACCTTGGATGTGAGCCATTCCAGCCGCTTGAGTCGCGTGAAGGTTGCTTGAGGTCGAGCTCATCCCGCGCGTGGCCGAAGTCCACCCGGTGGGAGCGCGGGTCGGACCCGGTCTCCCCGGTGAGGACGGCGTCCCCAACCAGGTTGTTCAACACGATGTCGGCCTGCAAGCGCGGCGAGACGCCGAAAGCCGTTGCGCTGCCGACCACGTCCTGGTCCGCGGCGGGCAACAGTGGCACCATGACCGTGCCGAGGTAGCCCTGATGACCGGTGACCAACACCTCAAGCGCGCAGTCAGCAGCCCGGCCACCGCGCGGGACCAATCAGCAGACTCCTAAGCGCTAGCCGCGTCGTGCCGTTGGCCACATCGACGCCGACGGCGTTTTCGATCAACTCCAACTCGAACGACCTTGGCGCCGGCCTCGCCGATGAGCGCCGAGGCAGACCCTGGCCCACCCCATCCCCGTGCCAGCGATGGCGCCCCCTACCCGACGAAGTGCTGTTTACCCATCTCAAGGGCATGACGAGAGGCCGTCGGGGCGCAGTCGGCAAACCCCACCGTGGTGCCCGATTGGCCGTTCCCGCGACCCTCGACACGCATTGGCTGAAAATTCGCTGTGTCCAAATCAAGTTAATTACCTGCACTCGCGGATGGCCCTCGACAACCCATGGTTGCAGTACGCGACCATCGCCACTAATCTGCAGGAGCCCGGCAAGGTTCGCGGGGCCGATATGGGGGGGCCTAGATGTTCGCTGTAGCCGCAGTCACCGACGTAAATACGAGTGAAGAACGCATTAAGTCAGAAATCGCTCTTCGCCAAGATTGCATCGAGCCGACACTTTTGGCTCCGGAGCCGCTCCCCCCAGCCGTCCTTCGCAGTCGGTCCGCCCGAGAGCGCCGACATGCGAAATACGCACGCCAGCTCATTTTCAGCGATTCGATCATTATTTGCCTAAGCATCGGCTCGGCGCAGATTTTGCGCTTTTGGGACCAGCCGGTGCGAGTCGATTCGCCGTGGGCCCCGAGCGCCGGGTTCGGCTACACCGCGGTGTCGTGCCTGCTGGCAGTGCTGTGGATGGGATTCCTGTCCCTCGGGAGCAGATCAGCCAAGGTGGCTGGACGCGGCCTCGAGGAATACGCCGTGCTGGTTGCGGCCACGCTGCAGTTGTTCGGACTGGCCGCGATCGCGTCGATGCTCTTTCACGTCGACGTGTCTCGCGGCTATTTGGCGATCGCCCTGCCCCTTGGGCTCACCGGCTTGGTCGTGAACCGCTGGGCGTGGCGTCGCCACACCGCTCGCATCCGCCGCCGAGGCCTGGACCAAGACCGTCTGCTCATCGTCGGGACAGCCGTCTCAGCGCATGACGTCGCCACCGAGTTCGCCAAGGATCCGTGGGCGGGATATCAGATCGTGGGGATCTGCACGCCTGAAGGCCCCGCGCAGGTTGACTCCTCCATCGCAGTGGACGGCCAACAGATTCCCGTCGTCGGCATGTCGCAGGCCATCCTCGACGCCGTGCATCGCACCGGAGTTCATACCGTTGCCTTGGCTGCGACCCACGGTTTGCGGCCGGTCGACGTGCGCCGGCTGATGTGGGAACTCGACGCTCTGCAGGTCGACCTCATGCTCGCGCCCGGCATGATCGACATCGCCGACCGCAGACTGCACAGCCGGCCCGTTGCGGGAATGGCGATGTTCGAGGTCGTCAAGCCGCAGTACAGCCAGGCCAATTCGCTGATCAAACGCGGCTTCGACATTTCCTTCGCACTCGTCGCGCTGCTGCTCGTGTCGCCGGTGATGGTCGCGACGGCTCTCGCCGTACGGCTCACGAGTCCCGGGCCGACGTTCTACCGGTCCGAGCGAATCGGCATGGACGGCGCGCCATTTCGGATGACCAAGTTCCGTAGCATGTACGTCGACGCCGAATCTCGGATGCCTGCGCTCATCGCCGCCAACGGTGGCGACGTCCTCTTCTTCAAGATGAAGGACGACCCACGAGTCACCCGCGTCGGAAAGTTGATTCGCAAGTTCAGCATCGACGAACTTCCGCAATTCTTCGACGTCCTGCGGGGAACGATGAGTGTCGTAGGACCGCGGCCCCAGGTGCGTCGAGAAGTCGATTCCTACGACGACCTTGTCTCTCGGCGTCTCACGGTCAAGCCCGGCCTGACGGGGCTCTGGCAGATCAGCGGACGATCCGACCTTGCAGTCGAGGACGCCGTCCGACTCGACCTCACCTACGTGGAGAACTGGTCCCTATACCGAGACCTGATCATCATCGTCAAGACCGTTCGCACCGTGCTTCTCGGCAGCGGCGCATATTGACCCATCTCCCGCTGGCTGACATGACCGGTCCACATCCAGTCGATCAAAATCGTGGCGCGTCGAGTGACTCAACGAGTCGCCTCTCCACGAGACCTCACCCAAAGACGTTGTCGTTGACCAATTCTCGACGAGGAGAAGATACCGTGCTAGCTAGTGAGATGAGTCCGGAGCGCGGCCTACAAGGCACCCCAACGTGGTTCGGCCCCGCCTCGGCGCCGCTGTTCGGCGTCGTTCATGCACCCGTCGGCGGTGTTGCCCGCGGCGGCGTTGTCATCTGCCCACCCCTGGGCCGGGAGCATCTCGACACCTACCGGGGGCTCAAGCTCCTCGCTCAACGATTGTGCGGTAGAGGTTTCGCCGTTCTGCGTTTCGACTATCGAGGCACCGGCGACTCTTCCGGTGACCAGAGCGTCGACTGCGCCATCGACGACTACCTCGAAAGCGTCAGGGTGGCAGCGGATTACTTGCGCGACTCCGGCGTCAATCACCTGACGCTCGTTGGACTACGGATCGGATCGCTCATCGCCGCAACGGCGGCAACGAAGCTCGACGGCCTCTCCGGCCTAGTGCTTTGGGATCCCGTCGCCGACGGGCGCATGTTCATTCGTGAGCAGCGAGTGCTCTACAAGATGACGGCGGGAGGCGACGAACCGGTCTCGGACACCGAGCCGATCCTCGGCATCACGTTCTCCAGCACTGCCGCAAAAAGACTCGGCTCCTTGAAGATGCCAGCCCCGGTCCTCGACCCGACGGGGGTGCTGTTGCTCGTTCGGCCCGAGCGGGCCGACGATCCGCGGCTCCAGGAGTGGACTGGTGCGCAGAATTGCACTGTCGAGGAAATCTCCGGGCAGTCTGATTTCGTCGAGGCGCCGAGTACGGTGGTCGTCAAGATTCCGATGGAGACGGTGGACGGCATCGAGAGCTGGCTGGACCGCAACCTGCCGTCTGACACGCGTCCGTTCACGCCGACCGTCCGGCGCGACGCGGTGGTCGAAGAACGCCCGGACGGCCAAAGGGTGGTCGAGACCCTGGAGGAGCTCGGTCCCCATCGATTGTTCGCAATCCGTACCGCCGTCACCGACATCTCGCCAGGTGGCCCAACATTGTTGTTGCACAACACCGCTTGCGAACACCGAGTCGGCTCCGGGAGAATCTGGCCCGACACGGCGCGGGAGTTGGCTGGGCTGGGAATGGCGGTTGTCCGCTACGACCGGCGCGGAATCGGCGACACCGGTCTGGCCAACGGTGAATATGCGTGGATCCACTCCGACGTTGCCAATGCCGACGTGATCGACGCGACCAACGCGTTGAACGTGGCGCCCGACAGCCTGATGATGTCCGGTATCTGTTCCGGCGCTTGGAATTCCGCGTATGCAGCTCTTGGTCACGGCGCACGGTCGGTGATACTCGTGAACCTCTTGTTGTACTCATTGCGTCGGGTCGACGGGGCACCAGAGAGGCTAGTCAGGGTCACACCGGGCTCGCCGGATGGTGATCCCGCGCCTGAGGGGCGGGTGAAGAAGCTGGTCAAACACATGCTCCGCGCGCGACTTCCCTACCACGGGTGGCTGTTGCTCGGATGGCTCGGCTTCACCCAAGCGCCCGAGGTGCTCATGAAGGCGCTGGCGCGAAAGGGCGTCTCGACCGAATTGGTGTTGTCACCGTCGGATGTCGAGTGGTACGAAGGCCATCGCGGTCCGACCGGTATTGCACGACTTGCGCGACGAGGTGGGGCGCCGAAACTCATAGCCACGCCGACCGGCGACCACGCGGCTCTGCAGCGCGGTTTCCAACTCTTTGTCCGCAGATATCTGGCCGAGGCCGTGCAGCGTGAATTCGCCGGTGAGCTGTCCCCCAAGATCGCCGTCGGCGTAGGTGCTGTTCCAACGCCATAGGATTGAAGGGCTCATCTCGCCCGCCATTGCTCCCACATGGCTTGCGGGCAAGCGCATTCTGTCGTGGGGGCGACGTGGTCGGCGGGCCTAGGCTTCGATGGTGGCTTGCGCCCGCTCCACTACCGCGGCCAGCGCTTGCACTGCTTGAACGATCTTCTGACGTTCGGGTGCGGCTACCTTGTCGTAGAAGACGAAGCCATCGCCATCGCGTTGCTTTGACAGCAACTCGTCAACGGCGGCGAACTGTGCGTCAATCTGGGAGCCCAGATCGGCACTACGCTCGTCGAGAATCGGCCGCACCGACGCCACCGCGGCCTGCGCACCGTCGATGCTGGCCTGGAAGTTCCACAGATCCGTGTGGCTGAACGCTTCGTCCGCACCACTGCTCGCGTTGGCCGCAACGAATTCGAGAAGGGCCAGCGCCCCGCCGGCGATGTGGGTCGGATCAACCGTCCACGTCGGCGCCCTGACCCCCGCATCAAGCTGTTCGACGTCGGCGAGCAACTGATCGGCGACCGCAGCGGTGTCGGGCTGCAGACCGGAAAACCACAGGTCGTGTTCCAGTCGATGAAATCCGGACCACTGCTGGCCGACCCCAACGTCGGACTCGGGCATACGGATACGTGCCACCACGTCATCGCTAAACGCAGCGGCGGCCGGCCTGGTGCGTTGAAGGTAGGCCCGCGCGGTGGGGTACACCGCTTCGGCGCCGACGACGTCGCCCTTCTTGATGGCGCCGACGAAAGCTGTTGTGGCGGAGACCAGCGCCCCGGTCTGTGCGCTCAGATAGCGCTGGTAGTTCTCGGCTGCGTCCTTGAACCGAGCGTCCGTGGTCATAGGTGCGTCGTCACCCGTCACAGTGAAGGACCCGCGCAAATCGTCGCCGATCAATCCGGGCTTGCACGAAGTCCGATACGTACCAGGCGTTCCGAGCTGCGCCACGAGTTTGCGTTGCAGACCGGGCGCAATGTTCTCGACCGCGCCCAACACCCGGTCCCCCGCGCCGAGGATGTAGAACGCGGTGGCCCTTGTTCCGTTGTTGGTGATGACGAAGGTGCTGGGGCCCGCGAGCGCGTGGGTAGTGGACACCTCGCATGCGGTATCGGAGGCGTTGACGGTGATGCCAGTGGTCGAATCACCCGATTGATCCGACATTGGTACGACCGTTGTAGTGGCGCATGAAGCAACGGCCATGCTCGTCATCCCAATAGCCGCTGCCGCAACGCGAGCCTTGACGCGCGGACCGTTCTTCACCAGATGAGCCTTTCGATCGTGGGCTCTGTGCTGGCGCTCAGAGCGGACGGGGATGTTGAGGTGAGGAAGCGCCCCACGACGTCGGCGTATCACCCGAGGGCGAATGCCGCGTCGTAGCAAGCGAATACCGCCTCCCGGGAAAACGTGTCGGCGAAGTGCGCCCTAGCGCCATCCGAGACCGCGCGGTTATATGCGGGGTCGGTCAGCTCGAGCATGGCGTCGGCGAATAATGAGGCGCCATCGGCAACCAGCACGCCGCGTTCGGCGCCCGCCGCAAACCCGTCTGCACCCACGCCAGTCGACACCACGGGCAAGCCTCGCCCCAGCGCCTCGATGACCTTCAGCTTGATGCCCGAACCGAACCGCAGGTGATTGACGAGTGCGGCTGCCGAAGACAACGCCTCCGTGAGGTCCTTCACGTACCCCTCGATCGTCACCGAATCCCCGAAGCTGCGCGCCAATTCAGCCAAGCCGGGGCTGGCCCCCCTGCCGATGACGCGTAGCTTCGCACCGGGAGCGCGGCGGAGAACTCCCGGCCACACATCTGCCAGGAACGACCGCACACCGTCGTCGTTGTGAGGCAGGGAAAGCAGACCCACGAACAAGAACTCCGGGGCGCCACGATACTGCCGCACACGATATTCGGGGGGCGCAATGAGCGGAGGCACCGCGACGACGTCCCCGCACGGCTTGCTTTCCGCGCGGTCAGTCAGGCGATCCGCCTCTCCCTGGTTCACCAGCAGGCTGCGGCGAAATCGCTGCGCTGCGCGGTTCTCGCTTCGGCGGGCCAACTCTGATTCCATCCGAAGGAGTGCCCTCTGAGGCCTCCGGGAGTCGGCGAGCGGACGCAACGATGTGGGCACGTGCTCGGCGAAGTTACCCAGCGGTCGCATCTTCACGTCCGGATAACGATCCCCTGCGGCCAGCATCCCCAGATACCGCTCGGAGAACAAATCGTCGAGATAACAAATCTGCTGGCCCGCGCCGGCCGGATCCGCGTACTGCGCCATTCGGATGGTGTCGTAGATCTCGAGACTTGGTCCGATGCGGTCCAGCGCCTCGCCAACGGCCCGATTCAGGAGCCGCGACGACAGGAGAGATTCCTGCAGCGATGCCTGCCCCGTCCCCGTCCGCGTCAGAACCGCGCCGAGGGCGGCCCGGCGGCTTGGCTTCGGCAATGTGTGCATCGTCACGGGAAAGTCTGGTCGCGCCTGCCCACCAACGAGCAGGTAGTGCACTTTGTCGGGTCCGCGGCGGTCGACGAGATAGTCGATGAAACCGGCGAGGACGACCTTCTTGCCAGCATCGGCCGGAAAGGGATCAACGGCGCTGAGCAGGGCTACCGACACTTTTCTACCTCGGGGTCTCTCACTGCCGTCCCGCTTCGCGGGCACGGACAGTAAACGGTTGTCCACGTCGAAACGCCGACGCACACGGTGTCACCACTCAACAAATCGCACCCCGCTGAGAAAGCCAGAAGACTTGCTGTGCAGTGCGGCAAGCTATGCTTGCCTTTGACCATAATTACATGAATACGCAATACTGGCAAAGATTCGAGGGGGTATCTCAGGTGTGGACGTGGTAACTGCGAGGCAGAGCGAATGCGACGCCGCCGACAAGGGCGATTTAGTCCTGACCACGGCCGACGAACCACCCGCAGACAGCCCAAACGATCGGCCTGCTGCACATTCAGCAAATTTTGGCAAGCAGTCGGCATGGAACTACGCGGTATTCGCCATCAGCAAGAGTTCGACGTTGCTGATGACGGTCGTGGTGGCGCGTTTACTCGATCCAGCCGAGTTCGGCATCTTCGCCCTCGCACTGCTTCTGGTAAATCTCTTCGACTACGTCAAGGATCTCGGTGTCGCGGCGGCACTCGTTCAGAGTGCGCGGCCCTGGGATCGCATCGCCCCGACCGGCTTGACCCTGTCCGTCGCATTTGGCGTGGGATTCGGGGTGGTGCTTGCACTTGCCGCCGACACAACTGCCGGGTTGATGCACCATCCCGAACTTGGTCCGCTGATCCGCGTGCTGGCGATCGCGTTGACGATCTCCGCGTTCAGCGTGGTGCCCCTGTCTTGGCTGCGTCGCAATCTCAGCTTCCAGGGTCGACTGCTGCCCGAAGCGTGTGGCGCGATCGTCAAGACCGCGCTCACCATCGGACTGGCCGCCACCGGCCACGGAGTGTGGAGTCTGGTTTACGGCCAGGTGGTCGGGGTCGCCGTGACGACCGCGCTGTACTGGCGCGCGGCTCCGAGCTTCCCAAGACCCCATTTCGACCGCGCCGAGGCCCGCGCCCTACTGCGCTTCGGCATTCCAGTCACCGGCGTCACCCTGTTGGCCTACGGGATATACAACGTCGACTACCTTGCTATCGGAACGCGTTTGGGGACAACCGAACTCGGCTTGTACACGCTGGCGTATCGCGTACCCGAACTCGTCGTCCTCAATCTCTGCGCAGTGATCAGCGAGGTGTTGTTCAGCTCGTTGTCCCGCATTCAAGACGACCGCAAAGCCATGTCGGCGCACTACAAACAGACGCTAGGAGTGGTGCTGGCGCTCACCGCACCCATCGGCATCGGATTGGCTGCGATTGCCAAGCCACTGCTGGAAACCATGTACGGCGCCCGCTATTCAGATGCCGCAAGCATTCTCGTCGTCCTGTCGCTCTACACGGTGGTGTACTCGGCGTCATTCCATGCCGGCGACGTCCTGAAGGCGGTCGGCCGGCCGGGTCTTCTCACGGCGATCAACGCGGCGAAACTCGTCGTGCTCGTCGGCCCTGTCTGGTGGGCCGCCGGACACAGTGCGACGCTGGTAGCCGTCGCGCTGCTCTTGGTCGAGTTGGTCCACTTCGGCATCCGGATGACGTTGGTCCGCCGGGTGATCCCGCTCGGCTGGCTAGAACTGTGGTCGCTGATCGGGCGCCCACTGGGTGCCGCAATACCAATGGGCTTGGTGCTGGTGGGGGTCAGCAATCTGCTCACCCGGGTGCCCGTTCCCACTACGGTTCATCTGTGTGTACTCGTACCGCTGGGCCTGCTCGTCTACGCCGCGGGCCTACACCTCACCGCTCCACACCTCACCCGCACGGCCGCTAGGTACGTGCACACACGATCGAAAAAGCCCGAAAGGATTGTGATGAACCGTACGCCGCGTCTTCGGCCGAGGCCCATTCTCGCATTTGCCGCAGTGATCGGCGCCCTGATCGGCGGTGCTGTCGGCATGCTGGTTCCGTTGGCTACGCATTATCAAGCGGCGGCGCAGGTGGCCATGGTGCCCGGCACCAACCTGACCACCGCCGATGCATCGGCGTACTGGGAGGTTCTCACTCAGGGTCAGGTATCCCACACCGCTGCAACGGTGTTCAGCGATCCGCGCTGGAAGGCCAGCGCGGTGTCTGCGGCCGGGGTGGACGCATCGCAGATCACCTTGACTGCAGGCGCGATTCCCAACACCACGATGGTGTCGATCACCGCCGATGGGCCGTCGGCGCAAGCCGTGGAGGCGGCACTGTCCGATCTCCTGAACAAGGCTTTGCCGGAGGTGACGGCGGTATCTACACCCTTCACCGTCCGGATCGTCTCTCAACCCATCAGTGTGACCGCCACCGCGGTGCCGCGCCTTCAGATAGCACTTGCAGGCGCCCTCGGTGGTCTGGTGCTCGGCGCTGCCGCCGGATTCGGCCTTCTGTGGTTGCGCGGAAGAGGAACACCCAGATCGACCGGAGCAACTGACATGGCTCACGGGACTGACCACACCGCCGCAGCACCGTGACGGCGTCCAACCGGTGGACGGTCGGCGTCCTGGTCTTCATGGTGGTCGCCGAAGTCGCCAACTTATCCGAGGTCGCCACGACATACACCTCGGCACCGATCTTCAAGGGCAGCGTGCTTTTGGGGTCGATAACGCTCGCCTTCGCGCTGCGCGACCCTGCCGCCCGGGCCCGTTTGAATCGGTGGACCGTGGTCGGCGTGGGGTTGATCGCCATGTACATGGCCGGCCAACTGATCGCCATGACCGGCAGCGTCGACGAGAGCCTTTCTGCCGACACCGTGTGGCGATCGGTCGTCGACCTCGCCTTCCTCCTCGTCATACTCATGCTGACCCAGGTAAGCGGCCAGCCATGGACTGTCGCTGCGGCGATCGTCGTCACGCTGGCTGTCCTGTCACTGCTCACCGTCGTGAGCCTGATCTTCGGCGGCCAGCAGTTCTTTGGGTTCGCGAAGATCTCCGCGGCCGAAGGCGAACTGATCACGACGCGCCGTTACGGCGGGCCCTATGGCGACTCCAATTTCTGGGGACGGCTGCTGGTTCTCGGACTTCCGATGGCGTGGGCGCTCGCCTACCGGAGCCGACGGACCGGTCGCGTGCTGCACGTGGCTGCGTGGCTGGCGGCTGGCGTCGCCATGATGGCTGGCGCCTACCTCACACAGTCACGCGGAACCATGTTGGCTGCTGCCGTCGCAGTCGTCGTGTGGTTCATCGCCTCTGGACGGCCGGTCCGTCTTGCGATCATCCCACCCGCGATGTTGATCAGCTTGGTCGTGCCCGGGATCGGCGACCGCCTCTTCGCGTTGTTCGACGACGTCTTCCGCGACCAAAAGAGCTATTCGGTCGACCCGTCCGTCCTCGGGCGCGAAGCGTCACAAGAAGTGGCGTGGGCGATGTTCCAGCAGCGGCCGACATTCGGCTTTGGCCCTGGCACGTTCGTCGATCTGGTGCCCTACTACACCGGTCGTGTCGCCACCGTGGTCAACGAGGGACTCGTCGCGCCGCACAACCTCTACGCACAACTGCTGGCGGAAAGCGGCTGGATAGGACTGCTCACGTGGATGGTGATGCTTGGCGGCGTGCTCGCCATCGTGGTGGCACGCCTTGCCGTCGACCCGAAGTCGACCGACCACGCCCTCGCGGCCGCTACCCTCACCGCCATCGTCACGTGGTCGGTCGCCAGCATCTTCCTTCACTTGGCGTATTTCCGCTCGCTTGCGATCGTGCTGGCCCTGGCGTGCGCACTCGGACCCTCTGCGCGCGTGCCGTCGGCAGTGACAGCCCGACTGGTTCGGACGACGGCGACGTGGGCCCTGATCCTCGTCGTCGGCGCCGCAGCGGGCGCTGCCAGCCTGACGTTGTCGAAAACCGCTGCCGTACAAGCGAGCCAGCGAGTGACACTGAGTCCGGTCGGTCCGCGGGACGGGTGGGCCGCCTACGCGATGAACATCCGAACCCGCGAGGGTTTCCTGCCTACCTTCGTCGAGGTGATGCGAAGCTCGGAGGCGCCCGCGAACACTACGGCCGACCCAATCCGCGGCATTGCCACCTTCTCGGTCGTCGCACCTGACGCCGCACAGGCGAGCCGCGACCTCGCCAACTCCATGGCCGTGGCTCGGACCCGGGTAGCCGACATCATCGGACCATTGCAGTACACCGTTGAGTCCGTCACCGCCGTCGACGTCGAGGACGTCTCAATCCGCTCCAAGTACGCCCCGCTGTACGCGGCGGGGTGGGCCGTTGTGGCGATGCTGACCGCGCGGGTCGCCCTCATGGTGTGGTCGCGCCAGAGGAAGAAGAAGTCGGCGCCGCACGCAGACTCGGAACTCGTCGGGGCGACGCAATGACCGACGATCGAATAGTCCTCGTCGAGTTCTCGCCGTCGGGAGGCCTCTTCCAGTTCGCGACGCAACTCGGCGCCGCGCTCACCGATCGCGGTGAGCACGTCGAGCTGTGGACGGGACCAGTGCCCGAGATCACCTCGGCGGAGGCGGGTTTCACGGTTCGTTCGGTTCTGCCCACCTGGCACCCCAACGACACCGCCGATCTCAAGTACTCGGTGTTCCAAATGCGCCGCGCACTACGTGCCGGCCGTCTGGTGTTGGCGTGGCTGGTCTTGGCTTACCATTTGCGCCGGCAACCGCCGCGCGCCGTTCTGTACTCGCAGTGGCGCTTCACGTTCGAACCATGGTTTGTGATCGCCATACGAAAGTTATTGCCGCACACAGCTTTCGGCATCGTCGCCCATGAGCCGCTGCCTCGGTCCGATGCCAAGGACACCTCCACACCCAAGGAGGGGCGGCTGCTGCGGGCGTCGTTCGCCGCAGCGTGGGGCACGATGGACACGGCCTTCGTCCTAGGGCCACAGACCAAGCAACTGGTCCTCCAGCACTGGCATCCACGGTGTGAAGTACACGTCGTGCCGCACGGCGATTCCGGCGCACTGCGGGGCCAACGCGAAACGGTACCGGTGCAGCGCACAGAGCCGGTCGCACTGTTCTTCGGCACGTGGACCGCCTACAAGGGCATCCACGTGCTGCTCGACGCATTCGGCTTGGTGCGCAAGGAGATGCCGGCGGCCCGACTGGTCCTTGCCGGCGCGGTGGGCGCCGACGTCGACGGCAATGAGCTGCTCAGACGTGCGGCAGAGACCGGGAACGTGGATACTCGTCCTGGCTACTGCGACATCGAGGACGTGCCCAGTCTCGTCGAATCTGCCCGGATCGTCGTCACCCCATACGTCCGAGCCAGCCAAAGCGGGGTGGCCCACCTGGCGTACACGTTCGGCCGACCCGTGGTCGGGACGACGGTCGGCGACCTGTCGGAGACCATCGTCGACGGTGTGACCGGGTTCCTGGTGGCACCTGATGACCCTGCGGCGCTTGCCGCGGCGATGCTCAAGCTGTTGCAGGACCCGGACCTCGCGTCCGCTTTCGGCGACGCAGGGCGAGTTGCGATACAACGGTCCTGGGCGGTCGCCGCGGCGACCGTGAGTACTGCGGTGGAAGCTGCCGCCCGACAATTGTTTTCGGAGGATTGACATGCCATTTCCACTCCACCGATGGAGGACGGTCGGCGCGACGCTCGCCGTCGCTGTCGTTACCACGTTGAGCCTGACCGGCTTTCCGTCACGACCATCGGAGTTCATGGAGCCATTCGCCGAACAGAGCCCGTTCCGTACGGCGATTCCCGCCGGCGCCGCCGTCGATCCGAACAGTGCGGCAATGATCAGCGCGGCGACCGAAGATGGCAACGTGCATGCCGGACTGTTCGAATTCGGCATTCCGATCTTCTACGCCGACGCCCAGTCACCTCGCTACGACGTGCGTTGTCTGATTTCTCAGTGGGGTCCATGCCCGTTCGACGGGCTGAAGATCCCCATCCCGGACAACGCTCATCCCCACGTAGGCAGCGATGGCGCGATGGTGGTGATAGATCCAGACAACCGGACCAGCTACGAGTTTTGGCGCGCCCACAAACAGAACGGCACCTGGACGACGAGTTTCGCGGCGGTCAACGACATGGCCGGCAGCGGATGGGGCGGTGCGAGTACTGGTTCTGGCGCGTCGCGGCTAGCCGGTGTAGTCCGGATCCTGGAAGTCGAGCAGGGTCGGATCCCGCATGCCCTCGCGCTGCAGAGCAACAACGTCTGCGCGAACGTCTTCCGCGCCCCCGCGCTCAAGACGGATGGGCGTTCGACCCGATCCGATTGCCTTCCCGAGGGCGCGCGCCTGCAATTGGATCCCTCCCTCGACATCGACGCCTTGCCTCTGACTCCCGCCGAGCACATGGTGGCCGTCGCGATGCAGACCTATGGTGGCTATGTCATCGACATGAGCGGAGCCCCGTTGAGCATGAGCTTCGAACTCGATCCTCAGGCACATCCCGGCTACATCGGACCCACCTACACCGACGCCGGCCTGAGGTGGGACTACGACGGAATGAGCAATATTCCTTGGCAGAAACTACGAGTGATTCGATGACGACGCTTCGTGTGCTCACCCTCATCGACGGGTTTCGAATGGGTGGCGCCGAGACGCTGCTGGTACCCCTCGCAGTGGCCGCCCGTGACCCCGACCTGAAGATCGACATGGACATCCTCGGCGTGGGACCGGAAGCGAACAACGCCGACAAGACCCTCACCCTCCTTGCCGACGCCGGCGTCCGACCACGGTCACTGGGTATCCGTCGATTGTTGGATCCTTCCGGGATCCCCCGGCTCACTCGCGAGATTCGCGACGGAGGCTACGACGTCGTCCACGCGCATCTGGAGATGGCGATGTCGCTGGCCGTTCCAGCTGCTCGATTGGCACGCCGTCCAATCGTCTGCACGTTCCACCACGTGACATCGCCTCTGACGGGACGAGGCGGCTGGCGAGAGCGGATCGCCGTGGAGGCCGCATCGCGATCGGACCGCGTGCTGTTCGTGTCCGAGGCCAGCCGCAAGTCGTTCGGCGACATCTATCGTCCGCGCGGACTACCCGGAAACTGGGCCGTCCTGCACAACGGAATCGACATCGACCAGTTTCATCCCGGGCAGCCCGATGCTGCAGTGCTGAATGAGCTCAGCGGCGGCCGCCGTCCAATTGTCGTCCTCCCGGCGGCATTTCGACACTTCAAGGGGATTCCCGTTGCCATTGACGCATGGCCACACGTGGTGCGGGAACATCCCGCTGCGCTATTGGTTCTCGTCGGTGGTGGGCCCGATGAAGACGCGCTGCGCCGGCGGGTGGCGGATGTCGGAATGACCGATTCAATCGTTTTTGCCGGGGTACGAACGGACATGCCGTCGGTCTATCGGACCGCAGACATCGTGCTGCTGCCCTCCACCTACGGCGAGAATCTGCCAACGGTGCTCATCGAGGCATCGGCCGCGGGTAAGGCGGTCGCCGCCTCACGGATCGGCGGAATTCCCGACATCATCGTCGACGGAGTTACAGGTCGTCTGTTCGAACCGAACGACCCAGTCGCTCTCGCTGCCACCGTGTGCGAGCTGCTCTCAGACGAGTCACTGCGGGTCAACCTCGGCGCAGCGGCTACCTTGCGCGCACGTTCCGAGTTCTCCGCCGCCTCCTGGGCACGTCGGTTATGCGCCCTCTACCGTGAAATCGCGAAGTAGAACCGTTGACCGGCAAGCCAATTGACTATCTCGTCTCACGATTCCCCGTCACGTCGGAGACGTTCATCGTCCGGGAGCTCGATGCACTGGCCCGCGCAGCTGAGTACGAGGTCGGGCTGCGGTCGCTGTTTCCTTCACCGGATTCACCCGTCCACGAGATCGCCCGCCCCTGGATGGCACGGCTGATCCGACCGAACGCCCGCGCCGGTCTACGCGGCCTGTGGTGGGCTCTGCGCACCCAACCGTTGACCACGCTGTCCGTCCTGCGAGCGGTGACGCTCGGTTACGCAGCCAGCCCGTCGCTGTTGGTCCGCGCCCTCGCCACCGTGCCCTTGGCGGCCAGCCACGCACGCGACCTCAGCGCTGCGGGCGGTCCGCGACACATTCACGCCCACTTCGCCACGTACCCCGCATTGGCAGCCTGGATCTGTTCCCGCCTCGCCGACGTGACCTACAGCGTCTCGGTGCACGCCCACGACCTATACGTCGACCAGTCGATGTTGGCGACGAAGATGGACGGCGCTCGTTTCATCGTGGCGATCTCTGATTACAACCGAAAGTTGCTCGGCCGCTTCACAAACACTCCAACGAAGGTGATCCACTGCGGCATCGACACGAAGGCCTATTCGTTTCGTCCGCGGAGGATTCCTGCCGACGGCCCGATCCGGGCGCTGTGCGTGGCGTCCCTGCAGGAGTACAAGGGCCACGACGTCCTGCTCCGGGCGCTGGCGTTGGGCGGCCCTGGAGTGGATCGCATCGAACTCGATCTCATCGGAGGCGGGCCGCTCGCTGAGCAGTTGGCCCGCACCGCAAGCGAACTCGGGCTATCGGAGCGGATCTCATTCCTCGGAGGTCAACCCGAGACCGCCGTCAAACGGGCACTCGACCAGACCGACCTGTTCGTCTTGCCAAGCGTCGTTGCCGCGGACGGACAGATGGAGGGCCTTCCCGTCGCCCTCATGGAGGCGCTGGCGGCTGGCGCACCGACGGTCTCGACCCGCCTGTCCGGCATTCCCGAGCTGGTAATTCCTCATCGGACGGGGCTGTTGGCAACACCGTCGGACGCCGAAGATCTCCGAAACACCTTGGAGTCGCTGATCGCGTCGGGTCCAGCCTTGGACGAGTTTGCGCGTGCAGGACGCGAACTCGTCGAGCGGGACTTCGACATCAATTCGACCATCAGCGCCCTGAAGGAATTGCTCGACGACGTCTGACAGCCTGCGAGAGTGGCGGAGGCCGCCTCGACTACTACTTACCGAGAACGGCCCAGAGATCCTTGTCCCATGATTGGGCGTCGATCCCGTGGGTCCGCAGCATCGCCAACGCAATCCGTTCCATACCGAAACCAACGCAAGCGCTGTGGGCGACGCCACCATCTGACGTCGTCAAGCCAAAGGTTTCACCGAAGTGGTCTTGGTGGCAATTGGCCGAAACCACGGCCGTACCGTCGTCGAGGTCGTCGTACAACCGCACCACCAACTCGGTCTTCAGCCCCTGATCCAGCTGATTGGTCGCCAGCATCTTGCCGACGCGCCCGAAGAACGGGTCGTTGGCTGCGACGGGCTTGGCCTCCAGCCCCAGCTCACCGAGGACGTCCAGTCCACGTCCCACCCATGAATCACGGTGTTCGGCAGCCTGTTCCGGAGTGCCGACGATCACGTACTCGTGCATCCGGAAGGCCTGCATGCGCGCCGGATCGATCGCCGGTTCGTGCCGGAAACAGTAACCGTAGACGTCGAGCAGTTGTCCGGAATCCGGCAACGTTGGATCTAGCGTGGAGTATGCCGGGTGGCACGCCGCCGACACCAACATCGTGCCGGCAGGATGTAGGTGACTGTCCCACGGCTCACCCGCGTCGCGGTCGGCCAGCAGCGCGCGGTGATCCTTGTTGTCGCCCGTGAAGGTCGAAATGGCGCCCGTCAAATCCGGGAATGACGCTATGTAGTCGGTCTTCTCGAACGCCGCGCGCGAATACACCGGCGGGAATCGCAACAACTTGGGTTGGTCGCCATGAACCGAACGTCCCTTTCGACGCACGACGTGGTCGATGCCGTCGATGACGGCCTCGAAGACGGCTCCACGTCCGTACAGCCCGTCTATTCCCATCGGGACGAGTAGACCTGCGGTGACGAGCTCGTCACGAAATTGCTTACGACGCAACGCGAGCGTCTCGGTTCGATTGTCATCAACGGTGGTCACTTGACACCCTCATCCACGGTAGGCCAATACGAGCTGGGCATTGTTCTGACGGATTCGGTCATTGGAGACCATCAACTGCGGGCCGTAGGAATCGCGTAACAGCCGACCCATGGACAGCTGATGGTCCTCGCGGTACCCATTGATGCCAATGAGTGCGAGCGCACTTGCCACGACCTCGATCACCGCGGTCGACGCGCTGAGTTTGAGATTGTTCATCGCAATCGTGAAGCCAATCGTGGGCTCGACCGAGCCCGATTCGATGAAGGCCTCGTAGCGCGCCACCCCGGCGGTCACGCTCGACTCGAAGTTCTGGTGCGCGACCGTCAAATCGGCCAGCTTCGCCGCCTGGGGCAACGGCTTTCCGGCGGCTTTCCGAGCGGCCTGCCGAACCGCCATCCGAGCCTTGGTAACAGCAGCGTCTGCAATGCCCAGCCATACGGCCGCCCACAGCGTGTGAGAGGCAGGCAGCATCGTGCCCGCGGCAATGGTCGCGTAGTCGACGGGCAGTACGTGAGAGCTCAGCGTCTTCGTCGACAGCAGAAAGCCCGGGCTGCACGTTCCACGAAATCCGAGCACGTCCCAGGTGCCGGTTCTCTCAAGGGTCGTCGAACCCGCCGGGCACACCAGCAGGACCTGATCACTCGCAGAACTGTCAGGACCACGCCGCGCGGTGGCGCAGATGTAGTCGGCGTGCTCGGCGTACGAGATGACGGGTGCGTTCTTCTCCAGAGTCACCTCGTCGCCGTCGGTCAGGACCGCGCAGGACGACGACCCGATATCGCCGCCGGTCGTGATCTCCGTGGTGGCCGATGCAAGCAATGCTTCGTTTGCTGCGATACTCATCGTGAGATCGGCTATGGGCCCGGACAGGCCGTGCCGGGCCAGCGTCAGCGCCTGGGTGTGATGCATTGCGAACACCATTCCGGCCGAACTGCAGGCCGAGCCCAGCCCACGGGCGACCTTGGCGAGTTCCGAAATTCGGAAGGAGCCGCCGCCAACGCTCACAGGGAGTGAGCTGGACAGCAGCCTTGCGTCCTTCAGGGCATCGACGGCCTCGCGAGGAAAGCGGGCGTTGCGGTCGACGTCTCCAGCTGACGCAGCGGCGATCTGGACGGCTTCGGCGAGCCCGGGAATCGACTCGCGGTCGAGTGTCGAGACGTTCACGCCACTATTCATCCGAAGACCCCCTAAAATTAACGCTTGTGCAGCGTATCAAGGAGTATACGTTGCTGTTTCTCGTTCAGCTAACTGAAAACACGTAACTGGCGCTACGATGTCTACCATGCAGGAACTGATTCGCAAAGTATTGAACGCGCACGGCCGACTGACGGTGGACCCAGGCGGAGTTGACTCTGGGGCCGATTTGTACGACCTCGGCCTCACCTCGCACGCCTCCGTCAACGTCATGCTGGCGTTGGAGGACGAGTTCGACGTCGAGTTCCCCGACGAGAGCCTGAAGAAGTCCACCTTCGCCTCCATCGACAACATCGAACGAGTTGTCTCTAGTCTGACCGGATAACGCGCGTGAACCTGTCCGCAGTGACCGCCGGCCTGTCGGCGTCACCCTTCCAGATCGCTGCAAGCCCCGCCGACCATTGCCCGCACTTCACCCATCACTCAGACCGGAATTGGCCCGAGACCAACTGCTACTTCGATCTGTGGATCGAGATACTGCACTGCCTCGGCCTTGACCCGGTGCCTACCTTCGCCAGTCTGTTGTCGGCCGACCACGACGGGTTGCAGTGGGACTTCATCAAGCCGCAGCCAGAAGACCTGCGCCGCCTGTACGGTTTGGACGTCGCGGAGGACAACGTCTGGTTGCCGGTCCTCGAGATGGTCGAGTCCGGTCCCCACCGCGGCCTCTTGCACACCGTCGAGGTGGACAGTTGGTGGCTCCCTGATACATCGGGAACCGCCTACCGGAACGACCATGTGAAGACCACGATCGTGCCGACCCGAGTGGACCGCGTCAACCGCACGATGTGGTACCTACACAATGCCGGACTCTTCGAACTTCGTGACGACGACTTCGACGGAGTCTTCAATCTCGGCGACTCAGCAGACGGGATACTCCCGCCCTACGTCGAACGAATTCGACTACTTCCCGAGCGCGCCGAAGCCGACGCGCTTCGGCGAATGGTCAAGGAGCACCTCGCGCGGCGCCCTTCGGGCAACCCCGTCGAGCGGCTGATCGACGGGGTGCAGCGCGCGAAACAGTGGTTGCCCAGCGCGGGCATGGATCTCTTTCATCCGTGGGCCTTCGCGACCCTGCGCCAATGCGGCGCAACGGCTGAACTGACGGCGGACCTGAGCGTGCACCTGGATCCCCTGTTCAGCGGGGCGGCAGAAGCCGAGAAGGACTTCCGAGACGTCGCGGCCGCAGCGAAGTCGGTCCAATTCAAGATGGCCCGCGTGGCGTCGGGACGGACGGTCGAGATCACGCCAGCATTGGAGGCCATGGCAGCCTCGTGGCAGTCGGGCATGGACACAGTGGCCCGTGCTGCTGGGTGACGTGCTCGACGACTGGCAACTGCTCCGAACCCGCCCCGGCCAGTTCGCCGCCCCGAACGAGCTTGCCGACCAATGGGCCGACGCTGCCGACCTGACCGTTCCCCACCCTGTGTCGCTCTCCGAAGCGACGAACGCCGACGACTTCGACTGGTGGCAGCGCTGCGCGTTCGACGCGCGCGAGCCCGCGGTGATCGATTTTCAAGGGCTGACCTTCCCAGCCACCGTCTTCGTCGACGGTGAACGGGTCGCCGACGTCACGTCGATGTTCCTTCCGGTACGTGTCGAGGTCGAACCAGGTCGACACGAGATTTGCGTGTACTTCGGATCACTGACCGCTTGGCTGAAGCCGCGTCGTCCCCGGGGGCGGTGGCGTTCGAGTCTCGTCGCCGCCCAGAGTCTTCGCTGGGCCAGAACCACGCTCATCGGCAGGGCGCCGGTATACGGCGACCTTCCTGCGTACGTGGGGATTTGGCGCCCCGTCGTCGCCACTTCCACTCGACTCCACGCGACGTTCACGATCAGACCGGACACCACCGGCCACGTCGTGTTCGAGGGCTCGACGACTGCGCCAGAAGCGACGCCCGTCGAGGTGGCGTTGTCCGACCCCGATGGTCACGTGATCGCCCTGTGCACCACCCATGTGCGGGGCGGCCGCTTTACGACAACGGCGTGGGCCGAGGATCCACGACTCTGGTGGCCGCGTGGTTACGGATCGCAACCGATCTACCGAGCCGCGGTGCACGTCGACGGACAGCGAGTCGCCGAGCGCCTCTTCGGCTTTCGGACGGTGAACGCCACGGACGGCGCCTCGGGCTTCGAACTGCGCGTCAACGGAGTTCCCATCTTCTGCCGTGGCGCCACGTGGAGCCCGCCGAATGCCACGACCCTCAACGTCGACCACGAGGAGATGCGCCGGCACGTAAGCGCCCTTGCCGACGCAGGCGCCAACATGGTTCGGATCGTAGGTGGACTCGTCTACGAACAAGCGGCGTTCTGGGAGTGCTGCGCGGAACTCGGAATGCTGGTCTGGCAGGACGCGATGCAGGCCACCTTCGACCCTCCCCCCGAGATGTCCAACCTGATCGCGCGAGAGATGGAACACGTGCTCGACGAAGTATCGGGCAATCCGGCATTGGCGATCGTCAGCGGCGGTAGCGAGACACTGCAACAGCCCGAGATGTTGGGCGTCGAGCGCACGGACATCACGATCGACGTCGTGGATTCGCTTCTGCCGGAGGTGACTTCCCGACACTCCGACGCCCACTACGTCCGCGCGAGCCCGTCACCTCCGCCCGCTAGTGACGATCTGGCCATCCGTCCCGACACCGGGATCGCCCACTGGTTCGGCGTCGGCGGCTATCTACGGCCCATCTCCGATGTTCGCTCCGCGTCGGTCGGTTTTGCCGCCGAGTGCCTGGCGTTCGCCAACCCGCCGTCGCCGGAGGCCGTCGAACGCCATTTCGGCTCGGCTTCGGTCGCGGGTCACCATCCGGACTGGAAGGCCGGGGTGCCCCGTGATCGCGGCTCATCGTGGGACTTCGAGGATGTCCGCGACTTCTACGCCCGCGACGTCTTCGGCGAGGATCTCCTCGCGGTGCGGCGAGTCGACCCCGAGCGCTATCTTCAATTGGGCCGGCTGGCGATTGCCGAGGCAATGGGCGAGTGCTTCAGATTCTGGAGGCGCAGCGACTCAGGATGCTCGGGGGCTCTCGTACTGTCGGCCAAGGACACTCGCCCAGGCGCCGGGTGGGGTCTCCTCGACGTCGACTGCACCCCCAAGGCCGCGTTGACCGTGCTGGCCCGCATCTGGGCGCCAGTTGCGGTGATCCTGAGCGACGGCGGCCTGTCCGGAGTACGAGTCGACGTCCACAACGACACACCGCGGCCCGTCTCCGGACGGTTGTCGTTGACCGGCACCAACGCTATGGGTACCCGCACCGTCGAGACGACTCGCGACGTCACCGTTCCCGCCCACTCCTCGTTGACGTTTGCAGAACCGGAGCTGTCTGGCAAGTTCCGAGACCTTAGCCATGCCTTCAGGTTCGGCGTGCCGACGGCAGACGGAATCGAGGCGTCGGTGTGCTTCGACGACGGCCGGGCACCCGTTCGTGACGTGCTCGTTGTCAATCCACATCCTCGCCAAGTAGACGCCGGCCTGACGGCCGTCGCCAGCCAACACGACGACGATCACTGGGACCTCTGCGTCTCGTCAAAGGTGGCACTGCGCTACGTATCCGTAACCATGCCCGGCTGGGTTCTGTCGGACAACGTCTTTCATCTCGCGGCGCACCTGCCGTACACCATCCGGCTCACCCGAGCGACCACTGGCGCACGGGTCGCGGGGACGGTCGGGTCGATCGACCTGCTGTCGACCGCGCCCGTCGTGACGGCGCCATGATCCCGCCGTCGGTCGTCGTTCCATCCCACCGCGTTCGCGTGGGATGCGACCTCGTCGAACTGACCGAGGTCGAGAACTCGATAGCGACCTTCGGGGAGAAGTACCTCCGCAGAATATTCACCGCCTCAGAATTGGAAGACTGCGCAGGCCCTACCAACATCGCCCGACTCGCCGCGCGGTTCGCCGCGAAGGAGGCAGCCATCAAGGCCTTCGCGGTTCCCGAGTCGGCGTTCGTCCCCACGGAGATCGAGGTCGTCTCGAGTCAGTCCCTGCCACGGTTGCAGTTGAGCGGCGCGGCGGCGCGGCTGGCTCACATCCAGGGATGGAGTGACGTGTCACTGTCGTTGTCGCACACGGGTTGCCACGCTGCCGCGGTCCTCGTTGCCGTCTGCATCGATCGCCCGACGACGGGGCCTGACTAGCCCTCGAGCTTGTAACCCAGCCCTCGCACCGTCACCAGGTGAACCGGATTGGCCGGGTCTCCCTCGATCTTCGACCGGAGTCGTTTGACGTGCACGTCGAGGGTCTTGGTGTCGCCGACGTAGTCCGCACCCCACACCCGGTCGATCAACTGGCCGCGGGTGAGCACCCGGCCGCTGTTGCGGATCAGGTACTCCAACAAGTCGAATTCCTTGAGCGGCAAGGTGATCGACGCGCCGTTGACGGACACGACGTGTCGTTCGACGTCCATCCGGACCGGTCCAGCCTCGAGCACGCCGTCGCCGATCCCCGATTCGTCGTTGTCGACGCCGCGGCGAAGGACCGCACGGATGCGGGCGATCAGCTCTCGCGCGGAGTACGGCTTGGTGACGTAGTCGTCGGCACCCAGCTCCAACCCGACGACCTTGTCGATCTCGCTGTCCCTGGCCGTCACCATGATGACCGGCACGCTCGACCGCGAGCGCAGTTGTTTGCACACGTCGGTCCCGCTCATGCCGGGGAGCATCAGGTCCAGTAGGACGATGTCCGCGCCCGACCGCTCGAACTCGGCGAGCGCAGAGGGCCCGTCGCTGACGACGGTGGCCTCGAAGCCCTCCTTGCGGAGCAGGAACGCCAGCGGATCCGCCAGCGACTCTTCATCTTCCACGATCAATACGCTGGTCACGACTTCCTCGTGCCTTCCGTCTGGGAATCTTCCACGATCAATACGCTGGTCACGACTTCCTCGTGCCTTCCGTCTGGGAATCTTCCACGATCAATACGCTGGTCATAGCGCAGTCTGGTCCTCTCGTTCATCCGACTCGTCGTCGGTTTCGGGATGGGCCGGGATCGACAGGGTGAACGTCGAGCCGGTACCGGGCTGACTCCACAGCCGGATGGATCCGTTGTGATTGGCCGCCACGTGCTTGACGATGGCCAATCCGAGTCCCGTGCCACCGGTGGCCCGGGACCGCGCCGTGTCGACGCGGAAGAACCGTTCGAAGACCCGCTCCTGGTCGTCACGCGCGATGCCGATGCCGCGGTCGGTGACCGCGATCTCGATGTTGTCACCGCGACTGCGCCGGCTGATCGACACCGGAGAACCCTTGGGCGAGTACGCAATTGCATTGGACACCAGGTTGGCGATCGCCGTAACCAACAGACCCTGGTCACCGCGGACGCTGAAGCCGGTCGGGGCGTCGGTCGTAATCGCGATGTCGGCGTTGTCGGCCGCCACCTTGTACCGCGACAAGGCCTCGCTGACGACGGAGTCGACGTCGACGGCCTCCAGATCTGGAAGCGGCTCGGCCCCCTGCAACCTGGACAGCTCGATGAGTTCGCCAACCATGTTGGCCAGCCGGTTGGACTCGGTGATCATCATGTCAGCGAACCGGCTGACCGTCGCGGGGTCGTCGGTAGACGCCTGAAGGGCCTCGGCCAGCACGCCCATCGCGCCGACCGGGGTCTTGAGCTCGTGGCTGACGTTGGCCACGAAGTCCCGCCGGGTGGCCTCCATCCTGGCGAACTCCGACTGGTCGTCGACGAACACCACCGCGAACCGTCGGTCGTCCTCACTGAGGAGGCGCACGTGCCCGCCGACGGACAACCCGGAACGACCGGGGATCGGGCGGCGTACCGGGGCCAGGTCGAAGTCGACGTCGTGACCGGTGGCCAGCGTGCGCTGCGCGGCGGCCCAGGCCCTGTCGTCGAGCAGTCGGTCGCGAACCAGGCCGAGCTCGCGCGCCTTGTCGTTCATGAAGACGACGTCACGGTAGTTGTCGACGACCACGGTTCCCACCGGCGACAGCGACACGATCCGCTGCAGCATCTGGGAGACGGTGATGCCGTCCTGGTCCGTCGACCGTCGCTTTCGGCGCTCGGCGATCCGCGGCGCCAGAGACAAACCGAGCGCCAGGCCCAGTCCCAACGCGACAAGGGACACGACTGCCGTCAACAGCAGCGCCGCTACCCCACTCACGCGAAAATCGTACGCACTGGGTGAACGTCATCCCAGCAGCGTGCGGCCAAATCGGGACAAGTCACAAAGACAAACACAGGAGTTCGGGCTCCGTTCACCGGAGTTCACCCATTGTTCGCCCCGCCTGCCCCCGTCGACTACTTGGCGCCCTGGGCGGCGACGGCCGCAGCACCCGCCGCGGCGGCACCGGGGTCCAAATATCTGCCGCCGGGCACGGTCGGCTTGAGCGCCTCGTCGAGCTCGTAGACCAGCGGGATCCCCGTTGGGATGTTCAAGCCGACCACGTCTGCGTCGGACATTCCGTCGAGGTACTTGACCAACGCGCGCAGCGAGTTGCCATGCGCGGCGACCAGCACGGTCTTGCCAGCCTGCAGGTCGGGCGCGATGACCTCGGTGAAGTAGGGCACGAAGCGGGCCACGACGTCGGCGAGGCATTCCGTCAGTGGGCCGCCGCCGATGCTCGCGTAGCGCGGGTCGGCGTCCTGGCTGTACTCGCTGCCCTTCTCAATGGGCGGCGGCGGCGTGTCGTAGCTGCGACGCCACGCCATGAATTGCTCTTCGCCGTACTTGGCCTTGGTCTCGGCCTTGTCGAGGCCCTGCAGCGCGCCGTAGTGGCGCTCGTTGAGCCGCCAATCCCTGACCACGGGGATCCAGTGCCGGTCGGCGGCGTCGAGTGCAAGGTTGGCGGTGGTGATGGCGCGCCGCAACAGCGAGGTGTAGAGCACGTCGGGCAGCACGCCCTCGGACTTCATCAGCTCGCCGCCCCTGACGGCTTCGGCGCGACCCTTCTCGGTGAGGTCGACGTCAACCCAGCCGGTGAAGAGATTGAGCGCGTTCCATTCGCTTTCGCCGTGACGCAATAGCACCAGTGTCGCCATGGCGACGATGCTATCCCGCCGCGATCGAGGGCGCGGCGTTCGCGACGGTTAAGCGCAGGCTTGGTGGCCGACGCTCAGTCGTCGTCGCCGTCGTCGATCAGGTGCTCGAAGGCCTTGAGGTTCTTCAGCGACTCCCCGCGCTTGACCCGCCACTCCCACTCCTTCTGGATCGACGAGTGAAAGCCCAACTCCAGCAACATGTTGAAGTCGGCCTCGACGGCTTGGACCACCTGGCCGAGGATGCCGTCGATCACGTCGGGGCTCACCGATTCAAGCGCAATCCGGCCAATTAGGTAGATGTCACCGAGGTTGTCGAGGGTGTATGCGAGGCCGAACAGTCGGCGGTTGCGCCGTAACAGATAGCGGTAGACCTTCTCGAAGTCCTCGTCGGGCTTGCGGCAGATGAACGCCTCGACGCGAACGGTGTGGTCGCCGACGGTGAAGATCGTGTTGGTGACCAACCGTCGCTCACCGGGAACTGCGACGACGACCCCGGACGGTGCGCCGTCCGAGCCTTCGTGGAAGGCGTATTCGAGGTCGGACTCCTTGAGGGTGGCTTCGATGACGTCGAGTGCCGGATTCACGGTGCCCGCGCTCACGATGCCCGGATCCCGCGTCGGATCGAGAACCGGCGACCGTTGCGCCGCGACGGCACCTCGGTGCGCTGGTGGCGGGCGTGATAGTCGGCGATCGCACGACCGTAGCTGGCCTGCAGCGCATCGACGGTGTGGGACCACGAGAACGTCGCGGCGTGTTCGAGGGCAGCGGCGCGCATCGTCTCCGGCCCGCGGTCGAACAACTCGCGCATGGCGGCTGCCCAGTCGTCGGGATCGTGCCCGTCGACGAGGACGCCGGTGACCCCGTCCCGCACGGCGACGGGTAGCCCGCCGACTGCGGCCGCCACCACGGGCGTCCCGCAGGCTTGGGCTTCCACGGCGACGAGACCGAAGGACTCTGCGTAGCTGGGCACCGCCATCATGTCGGCGGCCCGATACAGGCCGACGAGCTGGTCGCGGGACTGAGGAGGTAGGAACGTCACGCGGGAGGACATACCCAGGTCCTCGGCCAGCCGAACCAACGAGTCGGGATTGGCCAGCCCGCTGCCCGACGGCCCGCCGGCGATCACGACGCGGACGTCCGGCAGCTTGGCCGCCGCGCGCAGCAGCACGTCGGGCGCCTTGAGCGGCTGAATGCGGCCGACGAAGGCGACCACCTTCTCATCGGCCCTCAGGCCAAGTGCCTGCCGCGCCTGCATCTTGTCGCCGGGCGTGAACGTCGCGAGGTCCACCCCGGGGTGCACGACGTCGATGCGGTCGGGGTCGGCCTGGTGCAGCGAAACCAGTTCGCGCGCTTCGTATTCGGTGTTGACGATCAGCCGGTCCGCCTCGTCGACGACCTGTTGCTCACCCACCGACCGCAGCGGCGGCTCAGGCTGGTCACCGATGGCAAGGGACGCGTTCTTCACCGCGGCGAGGGTGTGGGCGGTGTGCACCAACGGCACCGCCCATCTGTCCCGCGCCAGCCAGCCGACCTGACCCGACAGCCAGTAGTGCGAGTGCACGACGTCGTAGTAGCCGGGCTCGTGGGTCGCCTCGGCGCGCAGGACGCCTGCGGTGAACGCGCACAGTTGCGTCGGGAGGTCGTGTTTGTCGAGGCCCTCGAAGGGGCCCGCCACCACGTTGCGGACCAGGACACCAGGCGCCACCCGCACGACGGGGGCATCCGACGAGGTCGTCGCCCTGGTGAAGATCTCGACGTCCACGCCGCGGCGGGCCAGTTCCAGCGCGCTCTGCAGTACGTAGACGTTCATGCCGCCCGCGTCACCCGTCCCGGGCTGGGCCAGAGGCGAGGTATGGACCGACAAAACGGCTACGCGCACGACTTCATACTTACACCGGCTCGTCGGACGGCGTCAGGCGGTCTTGTCCCGCGCCGCGCGCCGCATCGCGGCGATCGGATCGGCGTAGAGACCGCCGAGCGACACGACACCGGCGCCCGCTTCCTGAATCCGGTTGCCGAACGACGTCAGACGAAGGTCGCGCGGCGCGAGAACCGAACGCCTGGCGTAGGCGGCCTCGACCTCGGCCATGCCCTCCGGATACTCCGTGAAGGCCTGACCGCCGACGACGAGGTCGTCGGGGTTGAGCATGTCCCGCAGCAGTGCCACCGACTCACCGAGCACGCGCGCGCGTTCACCGAGCAGGTCGACGGCCGGCTGGTCGCCCTGTCGCGCCGCGCGCAGCACTGCACCGATGGTCGACGACGGGCCGTCGGCGGGCACGATCCGGAGCCTGCGCGCCGCGGTCAGCACCGCCTCGTCGCTAACGGTCGACTCCAATTGCCCACTGCCACCGAGCATTTCGGACTGCGCGGGCAAGGCCGCGATCGTGCCGGGTCCGCTGGTCGGCGAGTGCACCCGGCCGCCGATCGACAGGGCGTAGCCGACGGTTTCGCGGGCGTAGACGTAGAGGCTGGTGACCGGAGCGGTATTGGACGCGGCGGTCGACGCGGCGGAACCGTTCACTCGGCGTGCACCGAGCAGCAGCTCGGCACCCGCCATCGCGTCGACGTGGGAGGCCAGCGACACCGGCAGACCGAGGGTCTCGGCGAGGACGGGGCCCACCGGGGCGTCCGTCCAGCCGAGTCGGGCGTGGTCGACGAGCCCAGTGGCGCTGTCCACGACCCCGCCTGCGGTCACGCCCACCCACAGTGGCCTGCGACGATGCCAGCGGCTCAGGTATCGGCTTGCACTACCGGCGAGTGCTGCCAGCGCCGAGTTCTGCGAACCCCGCGGCGTCGGCGTCTCCACCACGTCGAGCGTGCGGCCGAACAGATCCGTGGCGACGATGATCGAGGTGCGGGCACCGATGTGGATGCCGAGGGTGAGGAACGGTTCGTGGTTGACCTCGACCGGCACCCGGGGTCGCCCGATGGCGCCGGAGACGGCCAGGTCGGCCCGCTCGCGAAGGACGCCGGCGTCGAGCAGGGCGGTGACCTGGCGATTCACCGTCGCGATGCTCAGGCCTGTGGTCTGGGCGATGACGTCACGGGCGATGGGTCCGCGCAGTCTGGCTGCTCCAAAGACCGAGGCCGCCGCGGCTTCGGCGACACGCAGCGAAGGGGCGACGATGTGATGCCTGGCCAGCAGCGCCCGCTTGGTGCGGGGGGTGGCGATGACGGCGGGGGTCTTGCGGATGGCGGTGGGAGTGCTCATGAGAGTCCTTGCGTGAGGTCGGCCGGTGGGTGATTGCCTCACCTGGCGACTCAGCAGGACGGATGTGTCCGGGTTCAGTCAGGCGTGGCGGAGCTGGCTACGACAACAACAACACGCACGCGATGCGGCGACGTTGAAACCCTGACTGGCAGACACGTTGTGAATTTAGCACGCCAACTAATGTTGGACGAATGACGTCACTCGAATCCCCTCAGCCCGTCGCGGTCGTCACGGGTGCCAGCTCCGGCATCGGCGAGGCCACGGCGAAAACACTTGCAGGACTTGGCTTTCACGTGGTGTGCGTGGCCCGTCGCCAGGACCGCGTCGAGGCCCTCGCAGCGGAGATCGCGGGCACCGCAATTGTGGCGGACGTCACTGCCGACGCCGACGTGCAGAAGTTGGCGGCCGGCCTCGACCGGGTCGACGTATTGGTGAACAACGCCGGCGGTGCAAAGGGCGTGCAATCGGTCGCAGACGCCGACCTCGACGACTGGCGCTGGATGTGGGAGACCAACGTGCTTGGCACCCTGCGCGTGACGAGGGCACTGCTGCCCAAGCTGGTCGCCTCCGGTGACGGGTTGATCGTCACCGTGACCTCCATCGCGGCGTTCGAGATCTACGACGGCGGCGCCGGCTACACCTCGGCCAAGCATGCCCAGGCCGCGCTGCATCAGACGCTGCGCGGCGAACTGCTGGGAAAGCCGGTGCGGCTCACCGAGATTGCGCCCGGAATGGTCGAGACGGAGTTCTCCGTCGTGCGCTTCGGCGGCGACAAGGCCCGAGCGGACGCACTGTATGCGGGCATGACTCCGCTGACTGCCGCGGACGTCGCCGAGGTGATCGGGTTCGCCGCGTCACGACCCTCGCACGTCAACCTGGACCAGATCGTCATCCGGCCGCGCGATCAGGCCACCGCGACGAGGAAGTTCACCCGCCCGGAGTGACCGTCGTGGTCTGCGTCGTGGTCTCCGTGGGAGTGACCGTGACGGCCGACGGCGGCGTCGTCGTCGGCGTACCCGACAGCGTGGGGGCGTCGGTTGGGGTGGCCGGGGCGCTGCTGGGGACGTTGGACGGGGGCGTCGCGTCGTTGAGCGCCGACATCGACTTCCACTCGTCCCACCCGATGGCCCAGTCCCAGATGTCGCCGTCGGCGTAGGACAGTTCGATCGACGTGCCGGTCACCTCGACGGGGTCGCCGTAGATGGCGGTGTTGAAGTACTGCTCGGCGTCCGACGTCGACAGGTTGATGCACCCGTTGGTGACGTTGGTGTTGCCTTGGGCGCCAGCGCTGTTGGGGTTGGCGTGGATGAACTCGCCGTTGTTGGAGATCCGCACCGCCCACCGCTCGTGCACGTTCGAGTAACCGGCGGCCGGGTTCGACATGTAGAAGTCTTCGTACTTCTCGCTGACGACGTGGACGCCGCTGCGAGTGACGTTGCGTGGCAGATCGCCCTCGCCGTAGCTGCAGGGCAGGGTCATGATCACGCCGGCGTCGGTGATCACCTCGATTTGGTGCGACGACGCCTCGGCCTTGACGACCTGCCGCCGGCCGATCTCGATGTCGAGGGTGGAGTCGGCGGCACCGAACGCCCCGTCGCCGAACGGGATCCCGTAGGTGTTGGCGGCGACGTGCACCTTCGTGCCCGGCGGGTAGTAATCCTTGGTGCGCCAGTGCAGTCGCGAGCCGCCGACCTCGTCGGGCAACCAGGCCCAGCTGCCCTCCACGGGCGGGGTGGTGGTGACGACCAACGCCCGTTCGACGGCTGCCTTCGCGTCGTCGCCGATCGAGGCGTCGAACTGCATGATGATGGGCGCCGCGACACCGACGACCTGGCCGTCGGCGAGCTGGAACTGACCGTTGACCTTGGTCTGCGGGTCGACGGTGGTGAAGCTGCCGGTCAACGGAATCGCCTTGCCGTCGCGGCCGACCGCCGACCCGCCCCAGGTGTACTCGACGCCATAGCCGAGCGGCTCGGTGGTCTTGAACGCGGTGCGGTCGGAGTTCAGCGCGCCGCGGACGACGCCGCCTTCGGCGTTGGTCAGCGTGACGCGCTGCAGCCAACCGTTGGTGACCTCGACGCCGACGGGGTCGGTCGGGGCCACGTTGGTGGCGTCCTTGGCGGGCTTGAAGGCGACCTCTGCCTTGGCCGGCGGCTCGGTGGAGGCCGGCGAGCCGGTCGTGGTCCTGCCGCTACACGCGGCGAGAACGCCGGAGGCGCCCACGGCGATGGCGGTCAGCGCTTGGCGCCGATTGAGGGTCACGTGTACACACGGTACCTAGAGTTCGCACCCAACCAGAATCGGTTCCGGTGTGAGCTGCACCCCGAATGCCCGCAAGACGCCGTCCCGCACGTCTCTGGCCAGCGCCAACAGCTCTGCGGTGGTCGCCGTCCCCCGATTGGTCACAGCCAGCGCATGCTTGGTGGACAGGCGGGCGGACGCACCGTCACCGGGGTATCCCTTGCCGAATCCGGCCCGCTCCACCAGCCACCCCGCGGCCAGCTTGACCCCGTCCGGCGCCGGGTAGTTCGGCACCGGGCCGTCGACCCGCGCGCTCAGTCTGGCGAACTCGGCCGGTGACACGACGGGGTTGGTGAAGAACGAACCGACGCTCCAGGTGTCGGCGTCACCGTCGGCAAGCACCATGCCCTTGCTGGCCCGCAGAGCGAGCACGGCGTCGCGAACGTGGGTCGGCACCACCCGCGTACCGGGTTCGACGCCGAGCATCTTCGCCAACTCGCCGTACCGCAGGGGCGCACTGCGATTCCCGGCGTCGAGCGCGAACTCGACTTCCAGCACGACGGCGTCCGCCGAGTTCTTCAGGACGCTGGTGCGATAGCCAAAGCGCAGCGCGTCGGGTTCCACCCACCGCACCTCGCCGCTGCGCCGGTCAAGCAACCGGACCCGGCGGATGACGTCGGACACCTCGACGCCGTAGGCGCCGACGTTCTGGACCGGGGTCGCTCCCGCCGAGCCGGGGATTCCAGACAGGCACTCCAGGCCGCCGAGCCCGTGGGCCAGCGACGTCACGACCACGTCGTCCCACGACGCGCCCGCCTCGGCGCGTACGACGTTCTCGTCGACCGTGATCTCGGAGTTGGCCAGCCGCACGACCGTCAGGTCGGCGAGGTCGTCTGCGATGACGACGTTGGAGCCCCCGCCAAGGATCAGGGTGCGTTCCCTCGGGTCACCGGCGGGGAGTTCGCGCAGGACGTCGACGACCTTGCCGGTGGTGTCGCACACCAGGACCCTGCTGGCAACGGGTCCGAGCCGCAGCGTGGTCATGGGCGCGACGGGGACGGACACCGCCACCTCGACGCCACCGATATCCGAACTGACCACGGGCGCTAACGGTAGCGTGGTCGGCTATGCCGCGTTCCTTCGACATGGCAGCCGACTATGACGGCACCGTCGAACAGATCCATCACGCCTTCGGTGACCAGAGGTATTGGCTCGAACGACTGGCCGAGTCGGGTGCCGACGAGGCGACGTTGGATTCGATCACCTCCGGTGCCGACGGTGGAGTCGACGTCGTCACCACCCAGACGATGCGCGCCGACCGCCTGCCCGGGGTCGTCGCGCAGTTTCACCGCGGCGACCTGAGCTTCGTCCGCGAGGAAGTCTGGACCCCGGTTCGGGACGGCAAGGCCACCGCGACCGTCAAGGGGACCATCCCCGGCGCCCCGGCGACGCTGTCGGGAACCGCGGTGCTCTCCCCCACCGGCAGCGGGTCGCGGTTGGAGTTCACGGCGACCGTGGAGGTTCGAATCCCGCTCGTCGGCGGCAAGGTGGAGAGCTTCGTCGGCGGCCAGTTGGTGGGTCTGTTGACCGCCGAACAGAACTTCACCACGGCGTGGATCAGGGCCAACGCCTGACGTGCCCATCGGGCAGCCCACCAGGGGGACGACCGGGTACAACCGGTTGCGCCGCAGCGACCGCTGGCTAGTGCACGAGCCTCGGGTGCGGGCGGCGCTGCTCTCGACCGCCGAGCCCCTCGTCGTGGATCTGGGGTACGGCGCGCTTCCCGTGACGACGTTGGAGTTGGCGGCGCGGCTGCGAACGGTCCGGCCCGACGTGCGGGTGGTCGGCTTGGAGATTCACCCCGATCGCGTCGTGCCCTCGCAGCAGGGCGTCGACTTCGGGCTGGGCGGGTTCGAATTGGCCGGGCTGCAACCAGTTTTGGTGCGGGCGTTCAACGTGCTGCGCCAGTACCACGTCGACGAGGTGGCCGATGCGTGGTCGCAGATGCGGACGCGGTTGGCGCCCGGCGGGCTGATCCTCGACGGAACGTGTGACGAGCTCGGAAGACGTTGCTGCTGGGTACTTCTCGACGCCTCCGGCCCGGTGAGCCTGACGCTGGCGTGCGATCCGTTCGCGATCGACGTGCCGTCGGACCTGGCCGAGCGCCTGCCAAAGGTGCTGATCCACCACAACGTGCCCGGCCAACCGATCCATGCCCTGCTGACCGCGGCGGACCGGGCCTGGGCCGCCGCCGCGGGGCACGGGGTGTTCGGTCCACGGGTGCGCTGGCGGGCGATGGTGGAGTCGTTGGCCGCCGCCGGGTATCCCGTCGAGCCGCCCCGGCGTCGCATGCGCGACGGCGTGCTGACCGTTCCGTGGCCGTCGGTCGCTCCCGTCTAGAGAGGCACGGCACTAGGCTCGCGGCACTAAGATATGGCCATGCGGATTGCCCTTGCGCAGATCCAGAGCGGCACCGACCCGTCGGCCAATCTCGAACTGGTCGAGGACTACAGCCGACGAGCCGCCGACGCGGGCGCCGCCATGGTGCTGTTCCCCGAGGCCACGATGTGCCGCTTCGGGGTGTCCTTGAAGCCCGTCGCCGAACCGCTCGACGGCCCGTGGTCGTCGGGAGTTCGGGCAGTCGCCGAGCGATCCGGCATCGTCGTCGTGGCGGGAATGTTCTGCCCGAGCGATGACGGTCGGGTCACCAACACGTTGGTCGCCACGGGCCGCGGCGTTGATGCACACTATGACAAGATTCATCTCTACGATGCGTTCGGATTCACCGAATCACGTTCCGTGGCACCGGGTTTCGAGCCTGTCGTGATCACGGTCGACGGTGTCGGCGTGGGCCTCACCACGTGCTACGACGTCCGGTTCCCCGAGCAGTTCGTCGAACTCGCCCAACGAGGCGCCCAGATCCTCACCGTGCACGCGTCGTGGGGGTCGGGACCGGGGAAGCTGGACCAGTGGACCCTGCTCGCCAGGGCCCGCGCGATCGACGCCACCAGCGTCGTGGCCGCCGTCGGCCAGGCCTACCCTGGCGACGAGGTCGCCGCCGTCGGACCGACCGGAGTGGGCGGCAGCCTGGTCTGCTCCCCGACCGGTGACGTGCTGGCCGCCGCGGGCGACGATCCACGCCTCCTGGTGGTGGACGTCGACCTGGATTCCGTCGAGAAGGCTCGCGACACCGTCGCCGTGCTGCGCAACCGAACCGAGTTCGCTCCCTCCGGTAGGGCACAATCGCTGGGGTGACCGACCCCTCCGATCCCTGGGCCCGCCAAGGCCAACAGCCTCCGCAGCAACCTCAGCCGTACCAGCCCCAGCCGGGCCAGGCTGGGCCGCAGTACGTCGGGCCGCCGCCTCAGGGACCACCCCAGGGACCGCCACCAGGCGCCGACCCCAGCGAACCGGCCGAACCGGGATCGAGGTTCGGCCGCCTGGTCCGCGATCCGATGTCGATCGCACTGGTCTTCGTCATCGTGCTCGCCCTCGCCGCGGCGGGCCTGGTCGGCGGCGAAATCTACGCGCGCCAGCGAGGCGCCACCCTCGTCGAGGGCACCCTGAAGTGCGTCCTCCAAGATGACGTCACCGTGTCCTTCGGGGCCTTCCCGCCGTTCCTCTGGCAGCACGTGACGAAGGACTACCAACACGTCTCGATCACGTCCGCCGGCAACCAGATCCGCGACATGAAGGGCATGAAGGTCCAGATCGACATCGACGGCGCCCGCCCGTCGAGCGACCCCAGCTCACAGGGCACCCTCGAAGCGATCGACGTCACGGCGACCTGGTCGACCGACGGCATGAAGCAGACGATCCAGAACGCCATTCCCCTGCTCGGCGGCCTGGTCAGCGGCGTCACCACCAACGCCGCCGACGGCACGGTCGACATCGAGGGCCCGCTGGGCAGCATCGTCACCAAGCCGCAGATCGTCGACGACAAGTTGTCGCTGCAAGTTCAGAAGTTGACGGGCTTGGGCTTCACGCTGCCGCGCGAGGCCGTCCAGCCGGCGCTGGACGCGGTCAGTTCGCAGCTGACGACGAACTCGCCCCTGGCTCTGAAGGTCGACGACGTCCAGGTCACCGACACCGGTGTCGTCACGAAGCTCTCGGCCCGCAACGCGTCGATTCCCGGCGGCAACGAGGGGCAGCCCTGCATCACGGGGTTCTAAGAGGCGACTGAACCCAGTCCGTCGAGCACGGCGCGCGTCCCGGACAGTCCCAGCCGGGTGGCGCCGGCGTTCAGCATCGCGACGGCGGCCTCGGCCGTACGGATGCCGCCGCTGGCCTTCACCTCGACGGTCGGCCCGACGGTCGCGACCATGATCTCGACGGCGCGTATCGACGCTCCACCGGCGGGATGGAATCCGGTCGAGGTCTTGACGAATTCGACGTCCGCCTCGGCAGCCGCCAGGCACACGTCGACCAAGGTCTGTTCTCCGGCGAGGTCCAGAAGGGCTGCCGACTCCACGATCACCTTGAGCACGGAATCGGGCACGGCCGCGCGCACGGCCTCGATGTCGGAGCGGACGGCGTCCAGGTTGCCGCGGATCGCCGCGCCGACGTCGACGACCATGTCGACCTCGGCGGCGCCTGCTGCGACGGCGAGCGCGGCCTCGTGTGCCTTGATCTCCGAAACGTGCTTGCCGGAAGGGAATCCGACGACCGTCGCGATCAGCGTGCCCGCCGACCGGGCTCGCGTGGCCGCGGCGACCATCGACGGCGAGACGCACACCGCGTACACCCCGAGGTCGGCCGCCTCGTCGAGGAGGGCGGCCACGTCGTCGACGGTTGCCTCCGGTTTGAGCAGCGTGTGGTCGACCATGCCTGCGACCAGATCCCGCGTCCAGATCATCAGAACGGCTCCTCGGTGCCACCGGGATTGCAACGGGTTTCGACCATGGTGGCGTCGTCGACCTGGGGCCGCCACGGCTCCAGGTTCCAGCTCGTCTTGCCGGGCTCGGCGATCTCCGCGAAGCTCCAATGGCACATGAATTGGTCACGCATGCCGGGGATGTCGGCATCGGGCGCGAGGGCGAGGACCTCGCCCCATGCCTCACCGCCTTGGGCTGCGTTGTTCAGCTGACCGGCGGCCTGGCGTCCCGCCCGGGTGGGATAGACGCGAAGGCTGGACAGGTCACCCCAGTGCGCCCACTGCGCGTGGTCGACGAAGGGCGGGCCTGGGAGTGGATCGGCGGCAGCCGTTCCGGCGGTCGCCAGCGTGCACGCCACGATCACGGCAGCCGTCGCTGCGGCGAGCAGTCTGCGCATCCGCTATCGCGACTTTCCCTGGACTTCGAGGACCTTCGGTCGCACGTCGACGAGGTAGACGCCGACGGCGCACGCGGCGATCGCCGAGCCGACCGGAGGGGGCAGGAATAGTCCGACGAGAGCGGTGCCACCGAGGATGGCCAACCAAATGGGCTTGCTGAGCTTCTCGGCGGCGGGGAAGGCATCGGTCCGCTGGAGCGCGGCGTGGACGAACGCGTACAACCCCATCAGAAGCACGCCCACCTGAATGGCGAAGAGGACGTAACTCGCCAGGTCCTGAAGCATCACGCTTCAAGCCTATGCGGGTTACGTCCCCTCAGTCGACTTCGCTTGGTGGAGCGGTGGCGAACCGTTACTTCTGGGTCACCTTCTTGGCGGGCGCCTTCTTGGCAGGAGCCTTCTTGGCGGGCGCCTTCTTGACGGGGGCCTTGGCGGCAGCCTTCTTCACGGGGGCGGCAGCCTCCTCGGTGCGCTTCGGCAGTTCGACGCCGACCAGCTTGGCGGCGCGCTCGCCGACGGCGCGGGTCTGCGTCGCCACGGTGCCCAGCGCGTCCTGCGTGAGTTCGACGGCCTGATCGGTGACGTTCTCGACGCGGTTGGCGGCGTCTTCGATGGCGGGCTGGCTGCGCAGACGGGTCAGCGCCTCCTCGCCACGCTCGACGAGCTTGTTGTACTGCACGGTGGCAGCCTCGGCGTAGCCCTCGGCGGCCTTGCGAAGCTCTTCGGTGCTCAGCTTCTCGCGGAGTTCGCCGACCTGCGTCGGGAGCTCTTCCTGCAGCTTGGTCAGCTGCGCACGACGACCTTCGACACGGGCGGTCGCGTCGGTGCGGGCCTCTTCGGCACGCTCACGGAGGCTGGCGACGATCTCGTTGACGGTGGCGAGCGCGAGGTCCGCGGCGCCGACGGCGGCGAGCAGCGGGGCCTTCAGGTCTTCAACGGTGGGCTGGTTCTTCTCGGCCATGGTGTTCATTCCCTTCGAAATTCGGGTTGGGTGTGGCTGGTCAGCAGTTGATCGGAGGTCAGTCAGTGGCTGGCTCCTCATCCACGTCACGCGCCCCGTCCAGGGCTTCGTTCTGCTCTCGAAACGAGGTGTAGATGTCGAGCAGCACCTGCTTTTGCCGCTCGGTGATCGCGGTGTCCGTGACGATGGCGTCGCGGACCTCGCTCGGCTCGCTGGGTTCGAGAAGTCCCGCTCTGACGTAGAGCACGTCCGCGGAGACCCGGAGCGCCTTGGCGATCTGGTTGAGAACCTCCGCGGATGGCTTCCGCAGTCCCCGCTCGATCTGGCTGAGGTAGGGATTGCTGACGCCGGCCTTCTCGGCCAACTGCCGCACCGAAACCTGCGCCAATTCGCGCTGGCTACGGATGAAGCCTCCGATGTCCTGCGCTGCGGTGGACACGACAGCGGCAAGGTTTTCGTCCTGCGGCATGCCCGTCCCCCTTCGCGTTGGCCCAAGGAATTGCTTCGAACACAACGGTAGGACGGGGTGCTAGCTATTGCAAGCACTTGTTAGCACTTGCCGGCGGATCAGAACAGAATCTGCGCCACTGAGTAAATGATCAACCCCGCGAGCGAACCCACCACGGTGCCGTTGATTCGGATGAACTGCAGGTCACGGCCCACGTGCAGTTCGATTCGCCGGCTGGCCTCGTCCGCGTCCCAGCGTTCGATGGTCTCGGTGATGATCGCTGTGATCTCCGTCCCATACTGCGAGACGAGGTGCTGCGCGGCCCGCACGATCCAGTTGTCGACCTTCTCGCGCAGGTGCGGGTCGTCGCGCAGGGACTCACCGATGTGCACCACGGAGTCGGCGATCCTGGTGCGCAACGTCGAGGTCGGGTCGTCGACGGATTCGAGGAAGATCCGCTTGGCGGTGGTCCACGCCGTCTCGGCTGCCTTCGCCACCTCGTCGCGGGCCATGATTTGATCCTTGACCTTCTCGGCGCGGGCGATCGTCGCCTCGTCGTTCTGCAGGTCGTCGGCGAACTCGAAGAGGAACTTCGTCGCCGACTTGCGCAGTTCGTGGTCGGGATTGCGGCGCACCTTGTCGGTGAAGTCCATCAGCTCCCGGTGGATCCGGTCACCGACCAGGCCGTCGACCCACCGCGGCGTCCACGTCGGGGAGTCCCGCTCGATGACGCGCTCGATGATCTCGTCGGCGTTCAGCGACCATTCGAACGCCCGGTCGGCGAGCAGTTGTAGCAGCGCCTCCTGGCGGTGCTCCGCCAACAGGCTGGACAGCACCCGGCCCGCCGGCGGGCCCCACTGAGGTTGCCCGATGCGCTTGACGATCATCTTGTCCAACACCTGCTGGACGTCGTCGTCGCGCAGCATCTCGACGAGCACCCGTAACGCGGTCGACGCCTCCGCCGCGACCCGCGCCGCGTTCCTCGGATCGGCCAGCCACTTTCCGGTCCGCTCGGCGACCTGCGCGTCACTCAGCTTGGTGGAGACCACCTCGGGCGACATGAAGTTCTCCCGGACGAAGTCGCCGAGGCCCTCGCCGAGCTGGTCCTTCTTGCGCTTGATGATCGCCGTGTGCGGGATCGGAATGCCCAGCGGATGCTTGAACAGCGCGGTCACCGCGAACCAGTCCGCCAACGCACCAACCATGCCAGCCTCGGCGGCCGCTCGGACGTAACCGACCCAACCCGGGGCGCCCTGAGATTGCGCCCACGTCGACACCAGGAAGACGACCGTCGCGCCAAGCAGGAAGCCGACGGCGACGACCTTCATCCTGCGCAGTCCGCGCCGACGCTCGGCGTCAGCCGCGGAGTCGACGCCTGCGATGGATTCTGCGAAGCTCGGCCGCTGGCCGGACGTGGTCACCACACCACCATCATCCTGCATGTCGCCGGGGGTAGCTCCGTCCCGTCGAGGCAACCGACGAAATTCGGCCGTATCATCTACTCCGGACGAGGGAATGGAATGACGGCGGAAGTGGCAGGGGACGGTCCGGCGGGACCGGTGAAGACCGACGGGCGCAAGCGGCGCTGGCACCAACACAAAGTCGACCGGCGCAAC
>Ga0247732_10000138_pt1 | contig 46296 bp, 43 predicted proteins | sample UWRJL163409C2_FD_180940 | JGI IMG/M metagenome (GOLD analysis project Ga0247732, IMG submission 180940) | Plant litter microbial communities from Arlington Agricultural Research Station in Wisconsin, United States - UWRJ-L163-409C-2 | ecosystem: Environmental > Terrestrial > Plant litter >...
GAGGACGTCGGTGCCGCGGTTGATGCCGTCGATCAGCGAGTGGCGGGTGCCGTACTTGTTGTCGAACTTGCTCTTGGTGACCGAGTCGTTGACGTTGATCGCCGGGAACGACAGCTCACCGGAGGCGGCGAACTGGTACAGCCGCAGCACGCCCGTGGTGGTCTCCTCGGTGACGCCCTTGACCGACTCCGCGACCTTGGTCCACTTGGTCTTGTCGGCTTCGAGCGAACGACGCAGCAGGTTCAGGAACACCTTGTATTCGTCGGAGTGCTCGTCCTCCTCGGGCGGCACGACGCCGGCCTTCTCGAACTGCGCGCCGCGAAGCACCAGCATGGTGGCGTCGCCGCCGTCGTCGAGGATCATGTTGGCGGGCTCACCCGGCCACGTCAGCATCTGGTCGGCGCACCACCAGTAGTCCTCGAGGCTCTCGCCCTTCCAGGCGAAGACGGGGACGCCCTTGGGCTCCTCGACCGTGCCGTGCGGGCCGACGACGACGGCCGCAGCGGCATGGTCCTGCGTGGAGAAGATGTTGCACGACGCCCAGCGGACCTCAGCTCCGAGCGACACCAGGGTCTCGATCAGCACCGCGGTCTGGATGGTCATGTGCAACGAGCCGGAGACGCGGGCGCCCTTGAGCGGCGCGACGTCGGCGTATTCGCGACGAAGCGTCATCAGGCCGGGCATCTCGTGCTCGGCGAGGCGGATCTCCTTGCGGCCGAATTCGGCCAGTTCCAAGTCGGCGACCTTGAAGTCGACGCCGTTGCGGACGTCGGCGGTCAGTTCTGGTGCAGTCATGTAGAGCCCTTACTTCGTTGGTCATCTCGGGTCGTCAAATGCCATGTGCGCACGCGTGGTGCGCCGGCGACACCCGAAGCCTGCGGACTCGCGGGACAGGCGCTATGGCGCACTGCCGGCTAGGAGGTGTCTATGACACCGTATCGCTCGGCGAACGGTGTCATCAAACGGGCCAGGTCACGGGCAACGTCGTGGTCGGCTTCAGGCGGCATCGAGACGTAGCTCATCGCGAGCCGGACGATGGCTCTGGCCAGCACTCCGGCGTCCTCCTCGCTGGCGCGGACCCAGCTGTGCATGAACGTCGACGTGAGTCGCTGCGAACATCTCGTGATGATCGGCGCGCTGTCGGTGGTGATGATCTGCAGCAGGTCGGGCTTGGCCGCGCCGGTCAGCAGCGAGATGACCAGCGGGTCGGACGCCGACTCGGCGAAGAAGGCGCGGAAGCCTTCGAGGAAGGCGGCGTAGACGTTGCCGACGTTCCCCTCGATGGCGTCGTCGACGGCGTCCACCAGCCGGTCGGCCAACCGTAGGGCGTAACCCTCGGCCAGGCCCTGGCGTGAGCCGAATTCGTTGTAGATGGTTTGACGGCTGATACCGGCCGCCTTGGCGACGTCGGTGAGCGTGATGGACGACCAGTCCCGGACCAGGAGCATGTCCCGCATGCCGTCGAGGATCGAACCGCGGAGCAGTACTCGCGACGCCTCGGCGTACGGCACGCGCGCGGCCGTACGCCGGTCGGTCGGACTGTTCATACGCGCGAGACTATCGGTTCGAGGGGCGGTCAACCCCGTGCAACCTCGACCATCTCGAAGTCCGACTTCGCCGCACCGCAGTCCGGGCAACTCCAGTCCTCGGGGATGTCGTCCCAACGGGTGCCCGGGGCGATGCCGTCCTCGGGCCACCCCTTCTCCTCGTCGTACTCGAAACCGCATTGCACGCAGACGAACAACTTGTAGTTCATGTCGTCACCCTCACTGTGTCATTTCCCGTCGCTTCGCTCGCCCCGGGTTCGAAGTCGACCTTCTCCCGAACCGCACAGTCCGGGCAGCACCAGTCATCGGGCACGTCACTCCACGACGTCCCCGGCGGAAAGCCTTCGCGGGGAGCACCTTTCGCCTCGTCGTAGACGTAATCGCAACCGGGGCAACGGTAGGCGCTCACTGGACCGCCCCGTACTTCGCCATCACCTTGTCGCGCACCCGGGGATGGATGTTGACCCGACTGATGTCGCCGTCGTAGTGCGCCAGCACGCGGTGGTCCATGACCTTGCGCCACAAGGGCGGAAAGTAAGTCAGCCCGATCATCGAGGCGTAGCCACTAGGCAGGTTCGGCGCGCCGTCCATGCTGCGCAGAATCTGGTAGCGGCGCGTCGGGTTGGCGTGGTGATCGCTGTGCCGCTGCAGATGGTAGAGGAACAGGTTGGTCACCAAATGGTCTGAGTTCCAACTGTGTTGGGGCGCGCACCGCTCGTAGCGTCCACTCGCGGTCTTCTGGCGGAGCAGCCCGTAGTGCTCGAGGTAGTTGACGGTCTCCAACAACGCGAAGCCGAACACCGCCGAGATCACCACGTACGGAATGAGCGCGACGCCGAAGAACGCGATCAGCGCGCCGTAGAGCACCACCGACATCGCCCAGGCATTCAGGACGTCGTTGGACGGATGCCAGGGGCTCCGGTTCAACCGCCGCATCCGCTGTGCCTCGAGTTCCCACGACGACTTCAGACTCCCCCACACGCTGCGCGGCAAGAACTCCCAGAACGTCTCACCAAAGCGGGCCGACGCCGGGTCTTCCGGTGTCGCGACCCGCACGTGGTGGCCTCGGTTGTGCTCGATGAAGAAGTGGCCGTAGCACGTCTGCGCCAGGGTGATCTTGCTCAGCCAGCGTTCGAGAGTGTCCTTCTTGTGCCCCAATTCGTGCGCGGTGTTGATGCCGACGCCGCCCATCATTCCGACTGACAGCGCCAGCCCGATCTTGGCCGGCCATCCCAACGAGCCGTCCAAACCGAGCCAGCCGAGGTCGGACGCCGTGAAGAGATAGGCCCCGAGGACGACGGTCACGTACTGGAAGGGGATGAAGCTGTAGGTGCAGTAGCGGTAGTACTTGTCGTTCTCCAACCGCTCCATCACCGCGTCGGGCGGGTTTTCTCCGTCGGGGCCGAAGCGCCGATCCAGCAGCGGCAGGACGACGTAGACAAGAATCGGGCCGATCCAGAAGGGCACCTGCGCGGCCGCGTGCCAGCCGAGCTGGTTCAGCGCCCACACCACCGGCAGCATCACCAACACCGCGGTGGGCACGATCAGCCCCATCAGCCACAGGTATCGCTTCTTGTCCCGCCATCGATCGAGCGGAACCGTGCCGTCCGCGGATTCCACGTGTGTCGTCACCGCTTCACCTCCATGTGAGTGCCATCACCAGCTGCAGTTGACTGTAGACGCGCATTTGTCCGATGTCTAGACACGCAAGCACGTTTTGTAAAGCGGCTGGGGGCACGCGGTCGCCGAGATCTGCCGTTGGGTCGTGAATCGATGGCAGACGCAGCCGTCCCGCAGAAGTGGGCGTAGGCGGGTCAGCTCGGCACGTCGGTGGCTTCGCGTTGGCCGAGTACCGACTTGCGGCGGCCGTAAAGCAGATACACCGCCACACCGACGACCATCCAGATGCCGAAGCGGATCCACGTCAACCCGGTGAGGTTCAACATCAGCCACACGCACGCCACGATCGACACGATCGGCAGCAGGGGAACCAGCGGCGCCCGGAAGCCGCGCTCCAGGTCGGGCCTTGTCCTGCGCAGCACGATCACCCCTGCCGACACCAGCACGAACGCAAAGAGCGTGCCGACGTTGACCATCTCCTCCAGACGGTCGATCGGGAACACCGAGGCAGCAAGCGCGACGACGACCCCGACGAGAACCGTGATGCGCACCGGCGTTCCGCGAGGACCGGTCTTGGCGAGCTGCCGCGGCAGCAGCCCGTCGCGCGACATCGCAAACAGCACCCTGATCTGGCCGAGCAGCAGCACCATCACCACGGTGGTCAAGCCGGCCAAGGCGCCGATCGAAATCACGGTGGCCGCCCAGTCGACGCCGTTGGCAGAGAAGGCGGATGCCAGGTTGGCCTGCCCGTCGGGGCCCGTCTTGAGATCGGTGTAGGACACCATTCCCGAAAGCACCACCGTCACCGCGACGTAGAGCAGCGTCACGATCCCCAGCGAATAGAGGATGCCGCGCGGCACGTCGCGTTGGGGATTCTTGGTCTCCTCCGCGGTGGTGGCCACGATGTCGAAACCGATGAACGCGAAGAACACGATCGAGGCGCCCGCCAGCAACCCGTACCACCCGTAGGTGCTGCCCTCGGCGCCGGTGAGCAACGAGAACACCGACTGGTCGATGCCAGAACCCGCCTCGCCGCCGGACTCGGCGGGCGGTACGTACGGCGAGTAGTTGGCCGCCTTGACGTAGAACGCGCCGACGACGATGACCAACAGCACGACGGTCACCTTCACCGCGGTGATGACGGCGCTGACGTTGGACGACAGCTTCGTCCCCCGCGCCAACAACAGGCAGATCACGCCGATGATCAGCAGGGCGCCCCAGTCCAACGTGACGGGACCGAGGTCGACGGTGCCGCCGGAGAAACCGAACACGGTGCCCAGATACGACGACCACCCCTTGGCCACCACGGCCCCCGCCACCGCGAACTCCAGGATCAGGTCCCAGCCGATGATCCACGCCGTGAACTCCCCAAAAGTGGCGTAGGAGAAGGTGTATGCGCTTCCCGCCACCGGGACCGTCGAGGCGAACTCGGCGTAGCACAGCGCCGCGAGACCGCACGTGACGGCGGCGATGACGAACGACACCGAGATGGCCGGCCCGGTCAGGTCACCCGCGGTAGACGCGGTGATGGTGAAGATGCCCGCGCCGATCACGACGGAGACGCCGAACACCGTCAAGTCACGCCAGGTCAAGTCCTTTCGAAGACGCGTGTCCGGTTCGTCGGTGTCGGCGATCGACTGCTCGACCGACTTGATACGCCACCGATCCGTCATATTCCGTCATCCTTTTCAGTTCGTGTGACCGGGAACATACCCACTACCGTCCAAAGAATGGGCGATCACGCGATAGTCATCGGCGGCAGCCTCGCCGGGCTCTGCGCGGCCAGGGTGCTGTCGGACTTCTACGACCGCGTCACGATCTACGAACGCGACGCACTCCCCGACCAACCGGACAACCGCACCGCGGTGCCGCAGGGTCGACACGTGCATCTGCTGATGGCCCGTGGAGCGGCGGAATTCGAAGGACTGTTTCCCGGTCTGCTCGACGACATGGTGTCTGCGGGCGTCCCCAAGCTGGCGAACCGGCCGGACTGCATCCACTTCGGCGCCGCCGGGCACGTGCTGGGCACGAACACCACGCTCAAGCGCGAGTTCACCGCGTACGTGCCGAGCCGACCCCACCTGGAATGGCAGATCCGCCAACGCGCGCTGGCCATCCCGAACGTCGACCTGGTGCACGCCAGCGTCGTCGAGTTGCGATACCTCCCAGACGAGCAACGCGTGACGGGCGTTCTCCTCGACGCCGGCGACCCGTCAAGTGCGGTCGCCGCCGACCTGGTGGTCGACGCGACCGGCCGTGGCACCCGGTTACCGGCATGGCTGGAGCAGTGGGGTTTCGGACGGCCGGCGGAGGATACGGTCGACGTCGGCATCGACTACGCGACGCATCGGGTCCGCATCCCCGCCGACGCCATCGTGGAGAAGGTGGTGGTCGCCGGCGCATCCCGGGAGCATCCCGTCGGCCTCGGCATGCTGCTGTACGAGGACGGACTGTGGAGTGCGACGTCGTTCGGCACCGGAAAGGTGGCTCCCCCGCAGAGCTTCTCCGAGATCTGCGACGTGGCCGACGCTCTGCTGCCGCCCCACCTCAGCGAGGCGCTCCGCGCGGGGGAACCCTTGGGCGACATGGCCTTTCACAAGTATCCCGCGAGCAGGTGGCGCCGCTACGACCAGATGGACCGCTTCCCCACCGGCGTCATCCCCTTCGGCGACGCCGTGGTCAGTTTCAACCCGACCTACGGCCAGGGCATGACGATGACGTCGATTCAGGCGAGCAACCTGAGGTCGGTGCTGCAGTCCGGGACAACCGACGTGGCCGGCGAGCTGTCGCGCGCCACGAAGAAGACCACGTGGCCGGTATGGACGATGAACGCCATCGGCGACGTGACGATGCACAACGCCACCGCCTACGACGCGCCGTGGTGGTACCTCGTCGTCGGGAATCTCTTCGAGCAGCTCCTCGGCGCGGCGGAGACCGACGCCGACCTCGCCGAGTGGTTCCTGCGCCGGTTCAGCCTGCTGGACAGCCTCTACATGGTGCCGAATGCCACGACGCTGGGCCGGACGGTGCGGCACAACATGGGCTTGCTGCTGTCCGAGAAGTACGGCCGGGCCAAGACGTACGTCCGGACCAAGAGGGCTAATTCCTCAGCGCACGATCGAGATCGGGTTCCAAGTAGATGACCGTTGCCGCGGGTACCGCGGCACGAATCGCCGCCTCGGCGGCGTCGATCGTCGCGGCCACGGTCGCCAGGTCGGTCTTCGGAGCAAGCGAGATCTTCGCGCCGACCAGCATGTCGTCCGGGCCCATGTACTGCGTCCGCAGATGAATCACGCGGTCGACGTGGGCGGTCTGCTCCAGCGCGGATCTGATCGCCGCGTCCTCCCGAGGCGTGGCGCCCTCACCGATGAGAGCGCTGTGCATCTCCACCATCAGGATGACGGCGATCACCGCCAGCAGCCCACCGATGCAGAGCGTGCCGACGCCGTCCCAGACCGGGTTGCCGGTGAGGACCGTCAGGCCGACACCGGCCAGGGCGAACGCGAGGCCGATGAGCGCGCCGGTGTCCTCCAACAGCACGACCGGCAGCTCGGGGTTGCGCGAGCTCCGAATGAAACGCCACCAACTGCCGGACCCCTTGAGCGGCCGCGACTCCACCATGGCCGTCCGAAAACTGTAGGACTCCAAGCAGATTGCGACTCCCAGGATGACGATGGCCACCACCGGTGACGTCAGCTCGTGGGGGTCGACGATCTTCTCGTAGCCCTCGTACATGGCGAAGGCCGCACCGAGGGAGAACAACACCAGCGCCACCACGAACGAGTAGAAGTAACGGCTTCGGCCGTACCCGAACTGGTGCAATGCATCGGGCTTCTTGGCCGCCTCCCGCTGCCCCCACAGCAGCAGACCTTGATTGGACGTGTCCGCGACGGAGTGCACGGCCTCCGCGAGCATCGACGAGCTGCCGGTGATCAGGAACCCGACGAACTTGGCCGCCGCGATGCCCGCGTTGGCGAGCAGGGCGGCGACGATCGCGCGCTTGCTTCCCGACGCCGACATCGTCGATCTCCCTCAGATGCCCACGGTCGCACGGAACAACGCCGAGGGCTGGTCGGCCACCAAGCGGATGGGTCCGTCGTCGGCGGCCACCCAGGCGGCGGCGCCACGATCGAGGGTCAGCAGGCTGGACTTCCCATGCACCTGCACCGAGCCCTCGGTGCACAACAACACTTGGGGGCCGTCGTGACGCGACGGTGCGTCGATCTCGTGGCCGAGGTCGGCACCGTCGAGGCGGAGCAACGAGACCGCGAACTCGGGGGCCGGCGTGTCGTAGACGATCTCGATTCCCTCGCGTGTGGACCGTGGCCGCAGCGCAGATTCGTCGGTCGGGGTGAAGTCGAGGACGCGAAGCAACTCGGGCACGTCGACGTGCTTGGGAGTCAGACCACCACGCAACACGTTGTCGGAGTTGGCCATCACTTCGAAGCCGACGCCGTGCAGGTAGGCGTGAAGATTGCCGGCGGGCAAGTAGATGCCCTCCCCCGCTGCGAGGCTGATCCGGTTGAGCAGCAGGGCGGCCAGCACGCCGGCGTCACCGGGGTAGAGCTCTCCCAACTGCAAAGCGGTCTTCGCCTCCTTGGCGAATTCCGTTGCGCCAGAACGCAGATAGGTGACGGCGCCGTCCAGCACCAGCGGCACCAGCACGTCGAGGTCGGCCTGCGGTGCGGTGATCCAGGTCGTGAACAGTGCGCGCAGCCCGTCGGCGTCGGCCTGGCCGGACAGCAGGTTGACGAAGGGGTCCAGGTCCGACACCGTGAGCGCACGCAGCAGCTCGATGCTGCGTGCGACCGGACGGAATCCCGCCAGCGCCTCGAAGGGACCGAGGGCGACCAGCAGCTCGGGTTTGTGGCTCCGGTCGCGGTAGTTCCTGATGGGCGCCGAAATCGGGATGTGGAGGCGATCCTCGCGGCCGAAGCCCTCTACTGCCTGCTCGGCGCTGGGGTGCGCCTGCAGTGACAGCGGCTCCTCGGCGGCGAGCACCTTGGCGAGGAACGGCAGCGCGTCGCCAAACCTCTTTCGGGTGGCGGCTCCCAGTTGGCCCTCGGGATCTGCGGTGATGGTGTCGAGCAGCGACCGCTCGCCGCTGTCGCCTTCGAGCCGGGCCGGGTCGCCGGGGTGGGCGCCCAACCAGAGTTCGGCCTCGGGATGCGGCGTGGGGCTGTGCCGTCCGGTGAATTCGGCAATGGCGGTGTGAGAGCCCCATGCGTAGGTGCGAAGCGCACCGCGTAACACGTCCACTGGCTAACCTCGGACCAATCGCAGGTAGACCGCGGCCATCTCGAAGCGCACGGCCAAGATCACGAGTTGCTGCTCACGGCGGCCACTCGGTCGGGACACCACGTCCTCACCGACGTCGTCGGCGCTGACCACGTCGACGTCGTCGTAACCACTGAGCGCCGCGACCATCGCAGGTCGTTCTTCGTCCGTGGCGAACACCATGGCTCGCACCCGCTTGGCCTGCGGACCGTCGATCTCGTCGTCGTGAAAGATCGACGACTCGTAGTTGGTTGCGCCGCCGGACAATCCACGGCGCAGCGCCGTCATGACGTCGGCAAGGCCGACCGCGGCCGCTGGCCGTTGTGCGACGCGAAGCAAGATCGACGCGGCATGCCTGGCGAGCGCCACGCTCGCCGCGTTGCCACCGGCCAGGACGACGTCGCGGTCCGACATCCGCTCGGCGAGCGACTTGGCCGGGTTGGTGAACAGGTCGCGGCCGGCGCTGTTGCGCAAAGTCTCGGCGTCAAGTGCGTCGGCCACCTCGGCGAGGTCGACGCTCATCCCCGGAAGCACGACGTGCAGGACGGCCAAGCCGACGGCGAGATACCGGACCAGCGCGAACTCGTCGGACACCAGAAGCCGTGGCGGCAACACCACCGCCTTGCCCGCCGCCACCTCGCGGAGCGGACCTTCATCGGGTGCGGCCACCACTACCCTTGCGCCACGCCGGATTCCACTGGCAGCCGTGGCCACGAGCACCGGATCGGCAGCGTCGTCACCGGCGACGATCATCACGTCGAGCGCACCGATCCACGGTGGCACCTCGGAGGCAACCACGATCGGCGCCCCGGTCGAGCCACCGAATGCGGCGGCAAGCATCGCGCCCGCACCCTCCGCGGCGCCGCGGGTGGCCACCCAGATCACGGTGCGCGGTGGGTGATCTCCGTGGAGCGACGCCAGGGCGCCCTCTTCGAGTGAGGCGGCGGTGGCCCGCATCTGCGCACCCGCCATCGACGCCGCACGCAGCAAACCCTCTCGGTCAGCCGCCAGCAGACCCTCGACGTCGTCGAGGTCGATGGTCGCGTGCGGAGCGCTCACCTCGCGGTCCCGCCTTCGGTTGTCTGGGCTGCGATCTGGGCGCCGATGTCGTCGACGAGCGCCGCGACGTCTTCGGAAGTCCGCGCCTCCACGTTGAGCCGTAGCAACGGCTCGGTGTTGGAGGTGCGCAGGTTGAACCAGGTGCCGTCGCCGAGGTCGACGGTGACGCCGTCGAGGTGGTCGATCGCCTGGATGCGGCTGCCGAAGGACTTGAGCACCGCATCGACGCACGCCGGGGCGTCGGCCACGGTGAAGTTGATCTCGCCCGACTCCACGTACCGCTGGTAGTCGGCCATCATCTCCGACAGCGGTCGGTCCTGCTCACCGAGCGCGGCGAGCACGTGGAGCGCGGCGAGCATTCCGGAGTCGGCACCCCAGAAGTCGCGGAAGTAGTAGTGCGCCGAATGTTCACCGCCGAAGATCGCACCCGATTCGGCCATCAACGCCTTGATGTAGGAGTGGCCGACCCGTGAGCGCAGGGCGGTGCCGCCTCGCTCGACGATGAGTTCGGGCACGGCCCGGGACGTAATCAGATTGTGGATGACGGTGGCGCCGATCTCACGCCCGAGTTCACGACCTGCCACCAGCGCGGTGACCGCCGACGGTGACACCGGACGACCGCGTTCGTCGACGACGAAGCACCGGTCGGCGTCGCCGTCGAAGGCGAGCCCGATGTCCGCCTTGGAGTCGACGACGTGGCGCTGCAGGTCGACGAGATTGGCCGGGTCGAGCGGGTTGGCCTCGTGATTGGGAAACGTGCCGTCGAGTTCGAAGAACAACGGCAACAGCGTGATCGGCGTCAGCGGCCCCAGCACGGCAGGCGTGGTGTGGCCACCCATGCCGTTGCCCGCGTCGACGGCAACCCGCAGCGGTCGCAGCGCGGAGATGTCCACCAGAGACCTCAGGAAGTCTCCGTAGTCGGCGAGCACGTCGCGGTCGTCGACGGTTCCTGGTGCGCCGTCGAAGGTGGGTACGCCGGCGATGACCTCGTCGCTGATCGTGGTCAGTCCGCTGTCCTTGCCGACGGGCTTGGCGCCGGCTCGGCAGAGTTTGATCCCGTTGTAAGCCGCCGGATTGTGGCTCGCGGTGAACATCGCGCCGGGGCAGTCGAGCAGACCCGAGGCGAAGTACAGCTGGTCGGTCGACGCCAACCCGATCCTCGTGACGTCCAGACCCTGCGCCACGACGCCGTCGGCGAACGCCGCCGCCAGCGACGGGGAGCTGTCGCGCATGTCGTAGCCAATGGTCACCCGGTCGGCGCCCTCGTCGCGGACCAGTCTGGCGAACGCTCCGCCGACCTCGGTCACGAACTGTTCGTCGATCTCTTCGCCGACAAGTCCACGGACGTCATACGCCTTGATGACGCGGTTGACAGCCGCAGCAGGCCTCGACATTGATCTCCTCGCACAGGGAACAGTTGGCACAAGCCTATCGGCTGAGCTTCCGTCCCGCCGACGGTCATCGGCGCTCGCGCAAATCATTCGGCGGCGAGCGTCTCGTCGGACTAGTTCAGTCCAGGGGGTCTGGCAGGACGCGCAGGTGGCCACGCCGACGGCCGTTCTGTTCGGCGCGTTGCGCGGGGGGCGCCATCAGCGCGCCTCCGCGCACTCCGGTCCCGGGGTCGGAGAACCCGACGGGCGCGGCCGACACAGCGGGGAGCCCCTCTCGTACTGCGTCGGCGAGCGCAACCAGGTCGTCGTCATCGGAGTGCGACGGCAGCGGACCCGCGTGTCTGACCAACTCCCAGCCGCGCGGCGCGGTGATCCGGCCTGCGTGGATCACGCACAAATCCCAGGAATGGGGTTCGGAGGCGGTGGCGAGCGGTCCTACGACGGCAGTCGAGTCCCTGTAGACGAAGGTCAGCGTCGCCACGGCGTAGTGCGGGCACCCGGGCCTGCAGCAGCGACGGGGAACGTTCACGGACACGAGGCTATCGCGCGGTGACGCTTCGGGTAGGCGACACGCGCAGTTCGCAACGCGTCGATCTCCAACCGTTACGATCGCCGCATGGTCGACCGGCAGCCCGCACGTGCCCATCGCGGACGCCGAGAGATGCGGGGTCCACTGCTTCCTCCCACGGTGCCCGGGTGGCGCAGCCGCGCCGAACGATTCGACATGGCCGTGCTCGAGGCGTACGAACCGATCGAACGGCAATGGCAGGACAGGCTGTCCGGGCTCGACGTCGCAGTCGACGAGATTCCACGACTCTCACCCAAGGACCCGGACAACATCCAGTGGCCGCCCGAGGTGATCGCCGACGGACCGATCGCCCTCGCGCGCCTCATACCGGCCGGGGTGGACGTGCGAGGAAACAGCACTCGCGCGCGAATCGTGTTGTTCCGCAAGCCCATTGAGCGACGAGCCAAGGACACCCTCGACCTGTCTGACCTGCTCCACGACGTCCTGGTGGCGCAAGTAGCCACGTATCTCGGCGTCGAACCCTCCGTCATCGACCCGACGATCGAGGACGACTGAACCACCAGGGGGTCAGTGTTGGATCAGATGATGCCGCGCTTTAGACGCCGACGCTCGCGCTCCGACAGACCGCCCCAGATTCCGAAGCGTTCGTCGTGGGCGAGGGCGTAGTCGAGGCACCGGTCCTTCACCTCGCAGCCGAGGCAGATCCGCTTCGCCTCGCGGGTCGAGCCACCCTTCTCGGGGAAGAATGCCTCCGGGTCAGTCTGCGCGCACAGCGCGCGCTCCTGCCATTGCTCGTCGTCGAGTTCCTGATCGCCGAAGACGCCTGCCTGGTCGGGCACGACACTCAACTGCGGACGGCCGGTCACCCCACCCTGCGCCGGCCCGGTATTGGTATGCGGTTCGTTGCCTACTGAGCCGAGCATCCGATTGTCGAATCGGATGACACGATCGAAATCAACGTGCTCATAAGACATCTTCCGCCTCCTCACCTGTCTTAGAAATTCCCTGCTTCATCCCCACCACGCACCCTAATGGCCCCAGTAATTCGAACAAGTGATCGAATCTCGGTCTGCGACACTGGAACCGGAAGCCAACCGGGAAATGACACTGATGTGATTAGACACGCGTTAGCTGCGAGGGTCAAGCGCAGGGGGCCGATTTCATACCATCTCGTGATCAAATGTCGGCGCGTCGGATACCTGGCGTGTCGCGAAAGTGACCAAGTCGGCGCCTAAATGAAAGTCCGGTCGACCACGTCCGCTCCGAAGCGCCTAGTGTCGATCGATGTGAAAGTCACTGTTCTGGTGGGCGGCGTCGGCGGCGCGCGCTTTCTGCTCGGCGTCCAGCAGTACCTAGGTCTCGGCCAATTCGCCGGTACCGCAACGGGGCCCTCCGGTGAGCACGATCTCACCGCGATCGTCAACGTGGGCGACGACGCATGGATGCACGGTGTGCGCATCTGCCCCGATCTCGACACCTGCATGTACACGTTAGGTGGAGGTATAGACCCCGAGCGAGGTTGGGGCCACGCCAACGAAACTTGGCACGCCAAGGAGGAACTCGCCGCCTACGGCGTGCAACCCGACTGGTTCGGGCTCGGCGACCGCGACCTCGCCACCCACTTGGTCCGCAGCCAGATGCTCAGGGCCGGCTACCCACTGTCGCAAGTCACCGAGGCGCTGTGCGCGCGATGGAAGCCGGGAGCCCTGCTGATTCCGGCGAGCGACGACCGCAGCGAAACCCACGTCGTGGTCACCGATCCCGAGCCCGGAACGGAAGAGGGCACCCGGCGGGCCATCCACTTCCAGGAGTGGTGGGTCCGCTACCGCGCCCAAATCCCCACCCACGACTTCGCATTCGTCGGAGCCGACAAGGCAACGGCGGCACCGGGCGTCCTGGAGGCCATCGCAGAGGCAGACGTCGTGTTCCTCGCCCCGTCGAATCCGGTCGTCAGCGTCGGTGCGATTCTCGCCGTCCCGGGAATCCGTGGCGCACTTCGGTCGACCGCCGCACCGGTGATCGGCTACTCCCCCATCGTAGCGGGTCGAGCGCTGCGCGGAATGGCCGACGAGTGCCTCACCGTCATCGGTGTCGAGACCTCGTCGCAAGCCGTCGGCGCACACTTCGGAGCGCGATCCGGCACGGGCCTCCTCGACGGTTGGCTCATCGACGACGGTGACACCGCCACCGTCGACGGCGTCGCCGTCCGTTCCGTCCCGCTGCTGATGACCGACCCGAGGGCAACCGCCGAAATGGTGCGCCACGGAATCGAACTCGCAGGTCTCGAGACGGTCTCGTGACGGACTCAAATCGAACCACCGAGCACGGGGCGGCGGCCGCCGTCGAGATCCTGCCCGTGCCCGGCCTGCCCGAGTTCCGGCCCGGTGACGACGTGGCCGCCGCGATCGCCGCGGCCGCCCCGTGGCTACGCGACGACGACGTCGTCGTGGTCACCAGCAAGGTGCTCTCCAAGAGCGAAGGACGCATCGTCGCGGCACCGACGGACCCCGAGGAGCGAGACGCCCTGCGCCGCAGGCTCGTCGACTCCGAAGCCGTCCGGGTGCTGGCCCGCAAGGGACGAACGCTGATCACCGAGAACGCGATCGGACTCATCCAGGCCGCAGCCGGGGTCGACGGATCAAACGTCGACACGGCCGAATTGGCACTGCTGCCAGTCGATCCCGACGGCAGCGCGGCACTACTTCGAGATCGACTCGCGACGATGCTCGGCGTCACCGTCGGCGTCGTCGTCACCGACACGATGGGTCGAGCCTGGCGCAACGGCCAGACCGACGCGGCCATCGGAGCCGCGGGCCTGGCCGTGCTGCACGGGTACGGCGGCGCACACGACGACCACGGCAACGAACTGGTGGTGACCGAGGTCGCGGTCGCCGACGAGATCGCCGCGGCAGCGGATCTGGTGAAGGGCAAGCTGACCGGCATCCCGGTGGCCGTCGTGCGCGGGCTGACGCTGCGTGACGACGGTTCCAACGGCCACACCCTCGTCCGAGCCGGCGAAGAGGACCTGTTCTGGCTCGGCACCGAGGAGGCGATCGCGATGGGACGGCGGCAAGCACAGCTGCTTCGCCGATCCGTTCGCTCCTTCACCGCCGAGCCCGTCGACCCGGCAGTGGTGGAAGCGGCTGTCGCCGAAGCGCTTACCGCGCCGGCCCCCCATCACACCCGCCCCGTCCGCTTCGTGTGGGTCCGCGACCCCGAGGTGCGCCAACGCTTGCTGGACGCGATGTCGGACCGGTGGCGCGCCGATCTACTCGGCGACGGCCGGTCTCCCGACTCCGTCGAACGGCGCGTCAGCCGCGGCCAAATCCTCTACGACGCACCGGAGCTGGTGATCCCGTTCATGGTGCCCGACGGGGCACACTCCTACCCAGACGCCACCAGGACGGCCGCCGAGACCACGATGTTCACCGTCGCCGCCGGCGCTGCCGTACAGGCGCTCCTGGTCGCGCTCGCCGTCCGTGACGTCGGAAGTTGCTGGATCGGGTCGACGATCTTCGCCGCGGAGTTGGCGCGCGAGGTGCTGGACCTGCCCTCGGACTGGCAACCGTTGGGCGCCATCGCGATCGGCCACCCCGAGGAACCACCTGCGCCACGAGACCCCGTGCCGACCGACGGCCTGCTGACCCTCCGATGAGCGCTTGCGCGAAGAGCAGGCGGACCCGATGAGCGCTTGCGCGAAGAGCAGGCGGACCCGATGAGCCTGCACGCATCCGTCGTCGATGCGCTGACCCGCTGGCAACCCGGCGATCCCGCGCAGGATTCGCTGCGCCATGCGGTGCTCGCCTTCGTCCTCGCCAGGGACGACGCCTGCCAACGGTCTTGTGCCCCAGGCCACGTCACCGCGTCGACCCTGGTGCTGAACCACGCCGGCACACACGCGCTGCTGACCCTGCATCCGCGGATTGGCCGCTGGGTCCAGCTCGGCGGTCATTGCGAGGAGTCAGACCCCGACGTCGCCGCCGCCGCGGCACGCGAAGCCACGGAGGAGTCCGGGATCGAAGGTTTGACCGTCGGCGACCTACCCGTGGCCCTGCACGTGCACGCGCTGACCTGTTCGCTGGGCGTGCCGACGCACCACCTCGACCTACAGTTCGTGGCCCATGCCCCCGCGGACGCACACATCGCCATCAGCGACGAGTCACTCGATCTTCGCTGGTGGCCACTCGACGCCCTGCCGGAAGGGTCCGACTTCGGCCTGCGGCAATTGGCGCGGGCGGCGTCTCAGACGTCCGTCGAGTAGCGGATGCCGCCGTCGGGGATGCGAACCCCCGGCCACACCCTGGCGCCGCGGAGCAGTTCGCACCGCGCGCCGATGTCCGCGCCGTCGCCGATGACGCCGTCGCGGATCAACGCCCTCGGGCCGATCCGTGCCCCGAAACCGATGATGGAACGCTCGATGACCGACCCGGCCTCGATCTTCGCTCCGTCGAATATCACCGCGCCGTCGAGTCGTGCACCGGGACCGATCTCGGCGCCCCGACCGACGACCGTTCCGCCGATCAGGAGGGCACCCGGCGCCACGGAGGCACCGTCGTGAACGAGTTCCTCGCCGCGGTGACCGTTCAGCGCTGGTGAGGGCGCAATGCCACGGACCAGGTCGGCCGAGCCGCGCACGAAGTCGTCCGGCGTACCCATGTCACGCCAGTAGGTGGCGTCGACGTAACCGCACACCTTGAGCCCGTCGGATAGCAGAGCCGGGAACACCTCGCGCTCCACCGAGACCGGGCGTCCCCTCGGGATCCGTTCGATGACCTCACGCTTGAACACGTAGCAGCCTGCGTTGATCTGGTCGGTCGGCGGATCCTGGGTCTTCTCGAGGAACGCGGTGACCACACCGTCAGAATTGGTTGGCACACAACCAAATGCGCGCGGGTCACTAACCCGGACGAGGTGCAACGTCAGATCTGCGTCGCGGTCGTGGTGGCTGTCCAGCAGGGCGTTGAGGTCGGCACCGGAGAGCACGTCGCCGTTGAACACCAGGGCGGTGTCGTACCGCAGCTTCGACGCCACGTTCGCGATGCCGCCGCCCGTGCCGCGCGGTTCGTCCTCGACCACGTAGTCGATCTGCAGACCGAGCTTGGACCCGTCGCCGAACTCGGCCTCGAACACCTCGGCCTTGTACGACGTTCCCAGCACGACGTGCTGGATGCCCGCCGCCGCGATCCGCGACAACAGGTGGGTCAGGAACGGAAGCCCCGCCGTCGGCAGCATCGGCTTCGGCGCTGACAGCGTCAGCGGACGGAGGCGCGTGCCCTGCCCGCCGACGAGCACGACGGCGTCGACCTCTGCCGGATTGACCGATCTTCCCATCGCCAGCCCCATCTCTTCATCGTCTTCTGGTGCTCCGCCGAGAATTGCCGACCACCAGCGCGGCCCGAGCTGCGAGGGCCGACCTGATGGCCCACCGAAGCGGAGCCTGCCACCGGTGAGGATGTCGGTCGGCCAGGAAAGTGTAGGTGCTGGTGTGGTGGGCCGCCAAGTTGCGGGCCGGGTCGCGGCCCGTCGAGTGCCCCTTGTCGTGGAGCACCTCCGCCGACGGCACGTATACGTTCTGCCAACCCGCCGCGGCGAGACGATCTCCGAGGTCAACGTCTTCCATGTACATGAAATAGCGCTCGTCGAACCCGGCGATCGCGTCGTACGCCTGCCTGCGCAGCAGCAGACACGAGCCGGACAGCCAGCCGACGGGGCGTTCGCTGGGCTCCAGCCTCTCCTGCCGATACGCGGCCGTCCAGGGGTTCGACTTCCACACCGGACCGACGACGGCGTGCATGCCACCACGGACGAGACTTGGCTGGTGCCGGGCCGACGGGTATACCGAACCGTCGGGATCACGGATCAGTGGTCCGAGCGAGCCTGCGCGCGGCCACCGCTGCGCCGCCTCCAGGAGGACGTCGATGCTGCCGGGGCCCCACACCACATCGGGGTTGGCCACGATGAAGAACTCGGGATCGCCGTCCTCGGCGTCGTTTTCGGGGTCGTTTCCCGAGTCGCCCGTGACGTACGTCCGCACCGCGCGGTTGACCGCCGAGCCGTACCCCAGGTTGGCGCCGGTGCGCAGCAGTCGGGCGTTCGGGTACCGCTCGAGCGCCTCCTCCGGCACGCCGTCGTCGGACCCGTTGTCGGCCATCACCACCGTCACCGGCCGCTCCGTGGCATGGCCAAGCGAGGCGAGAAACCGGTCGAGGTGAGGCCCCGGTGAGTAGGTCACCGTCACCACGATCAGGCTCGGAGTCACGGCGTAGAGGGTAGCGGGCCGTCCGACAGGGCGTCGGCGAGAGCGTCGCGCCAGGGACGCAACGGGGTCAGACCGGCGACCGCGGACTGCTCGGACCCGAGCGCCGAGTAGATCGGCCGCGGGGCGGGGCGGGGATGTCGGTCCGTGCCGACCGGCCTGACCCGCTCCGGGTCGGCGCCTACCAGTTCGAACACCGCGCGGGCCTGGTCGAACCGGCTGACCGCGCCCTCGTTGGCGGCGTGGAGCACCGATTCCTCGATCGCTCCCCCTGCCACCTGGAGCAGGGCGTCGACGAGGTCGCCGACGTAGGTGGGCGACCCGATCTGGTCGGCCACGACCTCGACGGTTTCGCCGCCGGCCGCCAATCTGCGCATGCTGGAGACGAAGTCGCTTCCGTCCTCGCTGCCCGCGTAGATCCAGGCGGTGCGGACCACGTGCGCGTTGGGCATCGCGGACAGCACCTCGAATTCGCCTTCGAGCTTCGTGCGGCCGTACACGCTCGTCGGGCCGGTCTCGTCCCCGATCTCGTACGGGCGTGGCCGGCCCCCTCCGAAGTCGCCGCTGAACACGTAGTCGGTCGAGACGTGGACGAGTTCGGTCCCGGCCCTGGCGCAGGCGTGTGCGACGTTCTCGGCACCGGCGGCGTTCACGGCGCGGGCCCTGGCCTCGTCGGCCTCGGCCTCGTCCACCTTGGTGTAGGCGGCACAGTTGACCACCACGTCGCCGGGGGCGAAGTGTCGTTCCGGGGCGGCGGGGTCGGTGATGTCGCATTCGGCAGAGCTCAACGCCAACACCCGATGCCCCCGCCGTCGCGCCTCGGCGGCCAACGCCCGCCCGACGAGACCTCCCGCACCAGTGATCACCAAACGCTCAGACATGTCTGCAGAGTCTGGCACGCGGACCCGCGTTACCCCGCTTTCGGGCAACTCGCCAGTAGCCTGGGCTGATGCCAGGTCGCCTATCCCGCATCGTTGCCGTAGTCGCGGCAGCGGTGATCGTCATCGGCACCGGGGTGGCGTGGGGCAAGATCCGGTCCTTCGAGAACGGCATCAACCACGTGACGGCGGCGTCGCTGGGTGGCGGCGGCGAGGACGGCGCCATCGACATCCTTCTCGTCGGCATGGACAGCAGAACCGATGCGCACGGAAACCCGCTGTCGGCCGACGAACTCGCCACGCTGCGCGCCGGCGACGACGTCTCGACCAACACCGACACGATCATCCTCGTCCGCATCCCGAACAACGGCCGGTCCGCGACCGCGATCTCGATCCCGCGCGACTCCTACGTGGAGGCGCCGGGAGACCTCGGCAAGACGAAGATCAACGGCGTCTTCGGCCAAGTCAAACTGGAGAAGATGAAGGAGCTCGTCGAACAGCAGGGCGAAGACGCCGCCGTCGCCGAGCCGAAGGCGACCGAGGCCGCCCGCGAGGCCCTGATCCACACCGTGGGGAAACTCACCGGCGTCACCGTCGACCACTATGCCGAGATCGGGCTGCTCGGCTTCGCCCTGATCACCGACGCGCTCGGCGGCGTCGACGTCTGCCTCAAGGACCCCGTCTACGAGCCGCTCTCTGGCGCCGACTTCCCCGCCGGACCGCAGAAGTTGGACGGCCCGCAAGCGCTGAGCTTCGTCCGCCAGCGCCACGACCTGCCGCGGGGTGACCTCGACCGGGTGACGCGGCAGCAGGCCGTGATGGCGGCGTTGGCCCACCAGGTCATTTCGAGCAAGACGTTGTCGAGCCCCGCGACTCTCAACCGGCTGCAGGACGCGGTGCAGCGCTCGGTGGTGCTGTCCGCCGGGTGGGACATCATGGACTTCGTCACCCAGATGCAGAAGCTGGCAGGCGGCAACGTCGCCTTCGCCACCATTCCCGTCCTGCAGGAGGACGGGTGGAGCGACGACGGCATGCAGAGCGTCGTGCGCGTGGACCCAACGCAGGTCCAGGACTTCGTCTCGGGCCTGTTGCACGACCAGGACGAGGGCAAGACCGAAGTGCTCGCGTACTCGCCGAGCAAGACCACCGCAGACGTGGTGAACGACTCGGACATCAACGGTCTGGCCGCCTCGGTGTCGGAGGTGCTTACCGCCAAGGGGTTCGTCGAGGGCAACGTCGGCAACAACGAAGCCGAACGCGTGGCGAGCAGCCAGATTCGCGCCGCCAAGGTCGACGACATTGGAGCGCAAGCAGTCTCGAAGGAACTGGGCAATCTCCCCGTCGTCGAGGACCCGTCGATGGCTCCTGGTTCGGTCAAGGTGGTGCTCGCCAGCGACTACACCGGCCCAGGATCGGGCCTCGGGAACGAGGTCTCCAGCGGTGACTCCACCGATGCGGTCGACCCGGCCGCCGTCTCGTCCACCGACGTGCCCCTGCCCGCACCGCCCATCATCACCGCGGGCTCCGATGGACCGGAGTGTGTGAGCTGACGAATCTTGGCTCGGCCGTGCTGGATCCGCTACTGGCCCTTCCCTCCGCACCCCGCATCACCTACTACGACGACGCGACCGGTGAACGCATCGAACTGTCGACGGTCACCCTGGCCAACTGGGCGGCCAAGACGGGCAACCTGCTGCGCGACGAACTCGGCGCCGGGCCGGGGAGCCGGGTGGCCGTCCAGTTGCCCGTCCACTGGCAGACGCTCGGCGTGTTACTCGGCATCTGGTTCATCGGCGCGGAAGTCGTTCTCGGACAAGACGGTTGTGACATCGCGTGCTGCACGGTCGACCGCCTGGACGAGGCGGACGCCGCCGTCGGGCCGATGGGCGACGTGGTCGTGTTCTCCCTGGACGCCTTCGGCAAACCGGTGCCCGACGTCCCCTTCGGCATCACCGACTACGCGACGTCGGTCCGGGCGCACGGCGACCAGATCGCCCAAGAGCGCCAACCCGGACCGGCGCTGAACGGACTGTCGACCGCCGAAATCCTCTCGGCCGCAACCACGTCGGCCACCGCGCGTGGTTTGGATTCGGCCAGCAGGGTGCTGTCCTCGGCACCCTGGGACACTGCCGATGCCGTCGTCGACCGCGTGCTCGCGGTGTTGGTGGCGGGCGGTTCCCTGGTCCAGGTGGCCCATCCCGACGCTGCCGCGCAGGTGCGCCGGCGGGAGGCCGAAAAGGTCACCGCGGAGCTGGACTAGCGCCTTCGAGATGAGACCCTCGCATGCTGAAATAGGACGTCACCACGCGTTCGGCCGGCTTGGCGGTGCCGTCGGACCGGAAGATCCCTAGGGTGTCGTCCGGCTCGCGACTCTGAGAGTTTCGGTCCCGCATCGTGTAGACGTACACCGGACCGGCGTAGGGCAGGTCGCGCCACTTGCCGAGCATGTCGGCGAGAAACTCCGCCTGTGCTGCTTCGCCGACCTCGGAGGAGGGTTCGCCGTACTCGGTCGCCCAGATCTTCTTGTGCGCGTCACCGTTGTCGAGCATCAGCTGACGCATCCCGCTCAGCTGGTTGATCGGCGCGGCCGGATGCACGCTATCGGTGAACTTCGTCGTGTACTGGTACGGGTGGAACGCCAACGCGTCGAAGAAGTCCTTCGCACCGGAGGCGTACATGGTCGAGACGAACCTCACCGGATTCATGAGAATCGTCGAAAAGTCCATGACGGAGCCCAGCCCCGCGGCGACGACCACCGCCGACGGGTCCGCGGCCTTGATCGCCGGGTACGCAGTCTTGAGCAGCTCGGTGTAACCGGCCGGATCGGGGGCGGGCGCGAAGAACGCCGCCCCGTTCGGCTCGTTCCAGATCTCGTACGCCGAGACCTTGCCCCGAAAGTGCTCGGCGACCCTGCCGGCGAAGGACCCGAACGCCGCGGGCGACGCAGGCCGTCCGGCGATCGCCGGTTGACCGGGGACCACCGCCCACGCCGGCGTTGAGTTCAACGTGGCAAGAATCGACATGCGTTGCGCTACAACGGCGTCCACCGTCTTGTCGACCATGCTCCAGTCGTAGGAATCCGGGGTGCGCTCGATCGCCGCCCACGGGACGAGCAGGCGGACGGTCGTGACGCCCAACTGCTTCATCAGCTCGACGGCCTTCACGACCTCGTCCCGGGGCAACCCGAGCAGATCGGAGTCCGCGATGCCGACCGTGATGGGGAGCTTGGCGACCGGCGGTGCGGCAGCCGACGTCCCGGGGTCAACCTCCACGGGAGGGGCGTCCGGGGCGGGACTGCACCCAGCCACCAGCATCACGCACACCGCAACCGCGGCACCGAGGCGGCGAAGCCCCGGCGGTAGCGCTTGGGGCATCGAGGCCTCCGGTGCTTGGGAATCGGGTAACCGGCATCACACTACTAGAACGTGACGCCGGTCTCCGGCCACCGAAGTACCTCAGCGAAGCAGGGCGCGTGACATCACGACACGCTGAATCTGGTTGGTGCCCTCGTAGATCTGGGTGATCTTGGCGTCGCGCATGTACCGCTCCACCGGGAAGTCGACGGTGTAGCCGTACCCGCCGAACAGCTGGACGGCGTTGGTGGTGACCTCCATCGCCACGTCCGACGCGTAACACTTGGCCGCCGAGGAAATGAAGCCGAGGTTTGGCTCGCCACGCTCGGCGCGGGCGGCCGCCGAGTACACCATCAACCGCGCCGCCTCGATCTTCATCGCCATGTCGGCGAGCATGAACTGGGTGTTCTGGAAGTCGCTGATGGACTTGCCGAACTGCTTGCGTTCCTTGGTGTAGGCAATCGACGCCTCCAACGCACCCTGCGCGATGCCGACGGCTTGCGCGCCGATCGTCGGACGGGTGTGGTCCAGCGTGGCCAACGCGGTCTTGAAACCCGTTCCCGGCTCACCGATGATCCGGTCACCCGGGATGCGGCAGTCCTCGAAGTAGAGGTCTGTGGTCGGAGACCCCTTGATGCCCATCTTGCGTTCCTTGGCGCCGACGCTGAACCCGGGGTCGTCGGCGTGCACGACGAACGCCGAGATGCCGTTGGCGCCCTTTTCCGGGTCGGTCACCGCCATCACGGTGTACCAGGTCGACTTGCCGCCGTTGGAGATCCAACACTTGGAGCCGTTCAGCACCCAGTCGTCACCGTCTGCCTTGGCCCTGGTGCGCATCGCGGCCGCGTCGCTGCCTGCCTCGCGCTCGGACAGGGCGTAGGAGGCGGTGGCCTCTCCCGACCCGATCGAGGGCAACACCTGCTTCTTGAGTTCTTCAGAACCACGCAACAACATGCCCATGGTGCCCAGCTTGTTGCAGATCGGAATCAGCGACGACGAGGCACACACGCGGGCGACCTCTTCGATCACGATGCATGCGGCGACCGAGTCACCGCCCTGCCCGCCGTACTCCTCGGGAATGTGGATCGCCGAGAAACCCGACGAGTTCAGCGCCTTGAGCGCCTCGTCGGTATAGCGGGCCTTCTCGTCGACGTCGGCCGCGTACGGCGCAATCTCCTTGTCGCACAGGTCACGAAGGACCTTGCGCATCTCGACGTGCTCGTCGGACAGCTGAAAGACGTCGAAGGACGGGTTACCGATGGACATGTTCCACTCCTCGCTACTCGCCGGTAACTTTACCCGCGAGATGCGCGAAACCCGCTATCGGCCCGGTGTGGCCTTGCCCGAGACGAGCTGCATTCCGCGGACCAGCTGCTTGTAAGACGCGTGGTAGACCGAACGCGCGGTCTCACTGCGGCGCAACAGGTCCACGGCGGTCACCGGAGCCAGGTACAGCACGGGATGGCCGGCGAACACCGTCGAGTCCGTCTGGATGCGCAGGCTGCCCACGAACGCCGCTTCGAGCTCTGTCCGGTAGACGTCGCAGAACTCGGGCTGGGTGAAGTAGACCTTGTTGAAGCCGATGGCGAACGGGGCCAGCTTGGCGCCGTCGTCGAGGTACTTCAGCGTGCCGACCGCAACGCCGGGCCACTGCTGGTTGAAGATGTCGTCGGCGATGACGATGCCGCCCTCGGAGAGGGTCTCCTCGGCCAGCCGCATGTCGCTGTAGACGATCTCGGCGGTGTGGCCGCCGTCGACGCTGAAGAAGCGGATCGGGCCACCGGCCTTCTCCGTCAACACCGCGGCCTCGAGCTTCGTCGAGTCACCCTGGTGCAGTACGAGGCCGTCGGTCGTCGACCAGAGCGCCACGTTGTCGGTGAACTTGTCGAGGTTGCCGTTGCCGGACTTGTCGATGTTCAGCTCTTGGTCACCGAACAGGTCGATCGCCACCGACTTGCCCGTCCCCCGCTGCAGCAGGTGCAGAGGGATGAAGAGCCTGCCATGGTGCACCCCGATCTCGGCGACGGCGCCCGCGACGTTGCGCGTCCGCTGGGCGTCGTCGAGAACCTTCAGGACCGGGAGGTTTCCTGGCTCGAGAAAGCCACTCACAAACCGATAGCCGACGTTGCTGTACCGCTCGTATGTGCGCTTCATCGACGCTGATCCTACGTTCCCAGGAGCCGATCCCGCAGCGCTGCATCCTTCTGCAGCACCATCTCTTCCAGGCTCGCCTGGAAGGCTTCCATCCGCCCGCGCAGAGTCGGGTCGGAGGCGCCGAGTATCCGCACCGCGAGGAGACCCGCGTTGCGGGCGCCGCCGATGGACACCGTCGCGACGGGGACCCCGGCGGGCATCTGCACGATCGACAGCAGCGAGTCCAAGCCGTCCAGTCGCGCGAGGGGCACCGGCACGCCGATCACCGGCAGCGGGGTTGCAGCGGCCACCATGCCTGGCAGGTGCGCTGCGCCACCCGCGCCTGCGATGACGACCTCGATCCCCCGTCCGGCGGCACCGCGGGCGTAGTCCAGCATCCGGCCGGGCGTGCGATGGGCGGACACCACACCGACTTCGAACGGCACCTCGAACTCCGCCAACGCGGACACGGCGTCCTCCATCACCGACCAGTCGCTGTCACTGCCCATGATGACGCCGACCCGGGGCGTACTACTCGGCATGTTCATCCCATCCATCCGTCCATTCACCGTGCGACAACCAGTGCGCGGCACGAACCGCGCGTTCCCGGACCTCCGCGACGTACTCCGCGTCGTCGACCGAACCACCCGCCGCGCCGAGCACGTTTACGTGGCCAATCTTGCGGCCCGGCCGTTCCGACTTGCCGTACAGGTGCACCTTCGCCTCAGGCAGTCGTGCGAACAGGTGATGCAGGCGCTCGTCCATGGTCATCGCGGGCGCCTCGGGTGCACCGAGCACGTTGGCCATCACCGTGACCGGGGCAATGGGGGCGGTGGACCCGAGCGGGTAGTCGAGAACCGCCCGGAGGTGCTGTTCGAACTGGCTGGTGACGGCGCCGTTCATGGTCCAGTGGCCGGTGTTGTGCGGTCGCATCGCCAACTCGTTGACCAGAAGCGCGCCGCCGACGGTCTCGAAGAGTTCCACGGCGAGAACGCCGACCACTCCCAGCTCACCGGCCAGCCGCAGACCCAATTGCTCGGCAGCGGCACCCAGTTCGCGGTCGAGGTTGGGCGCCGGTGCCATCACCTCGACGCAGATGCCGTCGCGCTGCACCGACTGCACCACCGGCCACGCCGCACCCTGTCCGAAGGGTGACCGGGCCACCAGCGCCGACAGTTCGCGCCGCATGTTCACCCGCTCCTCGAGCAGCACCGACGCGCCGTCGGCCAGGTAGCGCTCGGTCACCGCACGCGCCTCGGCGACGTCCTTGGCCAATGTCACGCCGCGGCCGTCGTACCCACCGCGGGCGGTCTTGACGACGATCGGACCGTCGATCCGAGCCGCGAACGCGTCGACGTCGGACGGGTCCACCGCCTCGGCGAACCGGGGAACGGGGGCGCCGAGCTCCTCGAGCCGGCGGCGCATCACCAACTTGTCCTGCGCGTGGATCAGCGCCTGCGGCGGCGGTGCGACGTTCACGCCGGCGTCGACCAATGCCTGCAAGAGCTCGGTGGGGACGTGCTCGTGGTCGAACGTCAGGGCCGCGGCTCCCTCGGCGACACGGGCCAGCGCCTCGGCGTCGGTGTGTGAACCGATGACCACGTCGCGGGTCACCATCGCCGCGGGATCGTCCGGGGAGGCGGCCAGCACGCGCAACGTCTGACCGAGGGCGATCGCGGCTTGGTGGGTCATTCTGGCCAACTGTCCGCCACCGACCATGGCTACGACTGGAGAAGCGCTCACGACCCCTATGTTGTCACGACCTCAAGTACCGGCCGCACCCGTCGCGACCTGCGCGGCTACGCGTAGCATGCCCCGTTTACGTAGAATCCCCTCTCGTGTCCTTCACCGATGCCACCATTGCGCGCCTGCCGCGCGCTATTCGGCCGTTCGCCGAACAGCATCACGAGCTCATCAAGTTCGCGATCGTCGGCGGCACCACGTTCATCATCGACTCCGCGATCTTCTACACGCTGAAGCTGACCATCCTCGAGCCCAAGCCGGTGACGGCGAAGATCATCTCCGGCATCGTCGCCGTCATCGCCTCATACGTCCTGAACCGCGAATGGAGCTTCCGCGATCGAGGTGGCCGCGAACGCCACCACGAAGCCCTGCTGTTCTTCGGCGTCAGCGGTATTGGCGTGCTCATCTGCATGGTGCCGCTGTGGGTGTCCAGCTACGTGCTGGAGCTCCGCGTTCCCATGGTCAGCCTCACCATGGAGAACATCGCCGACTTCATCTCCGCCTACGTCATCGGTAACTTGCTGCAGATGGCGTTCCGGTTCTGGGCGTTCCGCCGGTGGGTCTTCCCCGACGAATTCGGCCGCAACCCGGACAAGGCGGTCGAGGCCTCCATCACCGCGGGCGGCATCGCCGAGGCGCTTGAGGATGAGGCCGAGAAGGGTCACCTGTCTACGGGGCCGCAGCGTCCGGCGACCCGATCCGATCAGCTTGGCGACTCCTCCGAGCCGAGAGTGTCGAAGACTTCGTGATACAGCAGTGAGTGCACCTGTTCGACACGCGGAATGTCGTGGAACTCCAGGGGATCTTGCGACGCCGACTCGATGATCAACGTTCCGGTGCGAAGTACGCGGTCGACGAGGCCGTGACGGAATTCCACGCTGTTGATCCGTGCCAGCGGGATGTCGATGCCGGAACGCGTCATGACGCCGTGGCGGAACATCACCCGCCGGTCGGTGATGACGAAGTGCGTTGAGCGCCAATTGAGCAACGGCCAGGCAACCAGCCAGCCGATGAGGATCAGCCAGATCACCCCGATGACGATCATGACGATGTTCTTCGCCGTCTGATCCCAGGTCATGCGGTTGACCACGCCGAGCCCGAATCCCGCGACCGCGGTGGCCAGCAGCAAGACGAAGACCGGGCCGATCAGCCGCTTCCAGTGCGGATGACGGTGCAGGACGACGCGTTCGTCGCCGGCGAGCACGTTGTCGGGGTATCCCACGGGGCAGACTCTACCCAGCCGTGATCGGCTAAACGGGTCGAAGATGCACGATGTCGCCTGCGGAAACGACCGTGACGTCGCCGCCGGTGTCGATGCGCAGACGACCCTGACCGTCGATCGACACGGCCTCGCCAACCACCTCCCGGCCGCCGGGCAACGTCGCCCGCACCCGCGACGCGACGGTCAGGCTGTTGGCCAGGTAGTCGGCGACGAGGCCGGCATCCGCCCCGCCCGCCGCCGTCAGAACGTCGACTCGTCGCCGCAGCTGCCGTAACAGCGCGACCACCAGCGCGCCGCGGTCGGGGTCCTCGGCGCCAAGGACCCGCAACGAGGTGGCCGTGGGCTCGGGAAGTTCGTCGGCACCGAGCGAGACGTTGACGCCGACACCGACGACGATCGCCGCGGCCGGGGACGCCACCTCCGCGAGGATGCCGGCGAGTTTGCGACCGTCGTTCCGGGCGAGGACGTCGTTGGGCCACTTCAGGCCGACGGCGACGCCGGTCACCTCGGCCACGGCGTCCACGACGGCGAGGCCGGTGATCAGCGGCACCCAGCCCCAGGCGGTGGCAGGCAACCCGTCGGTGGGCACCCCCACCGACATGCTGATCTGCGCACGAGGCACCGCTGACCAGCTGCGGCCGTTGCGGCCGCGGCCGGCGATCTGGTCCTCCGCGACGAGCACCGACCAGGCGATGTCCTGACCGGCGGCGACCCGGGCGACGAGGTCGGCGTTGGTCGACCCGGTTTCGGCGACGACGTCGAGCGTGCGCCAGCCTGCCGGATCGACGGCGGCGGCCCGCAGGGCAGCTTCGTCGAGCGGGCGGCGTTCATGGTGTTCGGCCACGACGACAGCTTAGATAGTACGAAGAAAGTGGATGCACACTGGCAACGGAACCGCCGTCGCGGCCGTTGCCATTGTTGGCCGAGGCGAACGGGCGGCGCCGGTCAGTATGCGCCGGAACCGGTGGCGACCGTTCGCACCGTTTTGACTGCGATCAAGACGTCGTTGGTGATCGACCAATTCTCCACGTATGACAGGTCCAGTCGGACCGAGTCTTCCCACGAGAGGTCGGAACGGCCGCTCACCTGCCACAAACCGGTGATGCCAGGAAGTACCAACAACCGGCGACGGACCTGATCGTTGTAGGTGTCGACCTCGCGCCGCAGCGGTGGCCTCGGCCCCACCACGCTCATGTCCCGTCGCAAGACGTTCAAGAACTGGGGCAGCTCGTCGATGCTGTACTTGCGCAGGAGCTTGCCCATGCTGGTGATTCGCGGGTCGTCCTTGATCTTGAAGAGAACGCCGCCGACGCTGTCATTGACGTCAGTGAGATTGTCGACCTGCTTGTCGGCCCCTTCGACCATCGTGCGGAACTTGATCATCTGGAACGGCTCGCCGTCCAGACCGATGCGTTCGGAGCGATAGAACACGGGGCCGCGACTCGTCAGCTTGATCGCGATGGCAGCAGCGATCATGACGGGAAGCGCTCCGAGCAGAACGCTGATCGAGACGAAGTAGTCGAAGGCAAGCTTCTGGATCCTCTTGGTGCCGCTGTACTGCGGCTTCTCGACGTGGATCAGTGGAAGCCCAGCGACGGGACGCATCGTCAGTCGAGGTCCGGCAACGTCGACCACGCCCGGGGTGACGACAAGGTCCACTCCCAGTTTGTGCAAGTCCCAAGACAGTTCGCGCACACCTTCCGGCCCGAGGTGATCGGTGGTGGTGAGAGCGACGGTGTCCGAGTTGGTCTTGAGGATGGCGTCATGCACCTGGCCCTCATCGCCGAGGACCGGCAGCAAGCCAACGCCTGGGATGTCGATCGTGCCACCGGCGGTGCCACCGGTCAGGCACACGCCGACCACCGAGTAGCCGTAGGACCACCCTCTGGCCAGCGACTGAACGAGACTACGAACCGCGCGTGCATCGCCAACGGCGAGCACCGTGACGACACAGCGGCCACGCCTGCGTTGCCGCGCCAGGTACAGCCGGCATACGTTGCGGCCGACGACCAGGGCGGCCAATCCGAGAGGGAACGCGACGGCGAGATAACCCCGCGCGTATTCGGGTCGGAAGATCATCAGCGCGACGGCCACTACACCGATCGTGGCGAGGGTCGCAGACACGACGCGTCGGTACTCCTCGACGCCGGCACCGACGATGCGAGGGGACCTGGTGCGGTACGCGGACAACAGGGCGAGCCAGATTCCGGCGATCAGGACCGACAGGACCGAAAAGTAGATCGAGGCGGGATCGAGGGCGGTGATGGGGCGTCCGAGCTTCACCATCTGCGCACATGCCAGGGCAGTGACGACGACGACGACATCGGAGACCACCAGCGCACGGACGTACTTGCGTTGCCACTCCGGGCCCCTGCCCGACTGAGCGGTGGTCGCCGGCGTATGCACGTGAGCGAGGACCTTTTCTCCCACTGACACTGGTCGCTACACCTCCTGTTTGCTGGCAGCACACAACGTTGCTGTCTTCCTGGCGCGTATCACTATCGCACCGTTGGCCGGAGTGCGCCAGAAATACGGGTCACACCAGGTCAATCGCATCTGCCTTGTACCACCGCTTTCGCGAGGCCACCCCACTGATAGGCGTATGCCAGTTCCCACCCCAACCATGAATATTGGTAGCGCCGTGGTGTTTCAGCAAACACCGCATCGCCTGGCCGCTCGGAGAAGCACTGCTGGAACACGAGTCGGGCTCGCGGAAGGTGGTAGCGCCAGCTGATGACGATCACCCGTTGCCAATGTCGTTCGTCGGCGAGGCGACGCACGAACTCGGCCTCGCCGCGGGTCGTGAGCGGGTCGGGTCGGATGCAGGACACGTCGACGTCTCGGACGTTGCACACCCTTTGCATCACGGGATCGCCGTTGCGGTAGGGGTTCGACAGAACGACGGTCGGCGCCCACCCGGCACGCGCCAGGGTCAGGCCATAGTCTTCCCTGCCGTCGTGTTCACCCCCGAGGACGATGATGGCGTCGGCCCGAACGAGGTCGTCGACCTTTGCACGTTTGAAGACCACGGCACCACTGACACCCATGTCGACCAATATGACCACCACTACGACGACGAGCGCTTCGAGCGCGGCCACGCGGCGCCGACCAGGGGACATTCCCCCGCTACGCCGCCCCGACACCCGTCTCCGATGGGTGAGGAAGAAGTCGGCTCCCACTATCGACAGTCATTCGCCACCAGCTTGCCCGCGAATCGGTCGACGATCCACGACAGGGCTTGGCTGAAGTCGATGTCCGCATGCCCCTTCCCCGCCTGTTCCTCCCAGGCGATCGTGCCGCCAAGGGCGCATGCCCGTTGGATGGCATCAGTCGTCCACTGGGCGTCGACGAGGGTGTCCGCGCTCCCGTAGACGACGTACATCGGAGCGGATAGGGCTCGCTGCGGCAGCGCCCATGCCTGAAGCCGCTCACGCAATCGTGTGGCAGCCGCCGGCGACCTGGGTTCAAGGTCCTTGGGGGTCAACTCTAGAGCCGCCGCAGGTCGCTGGTCGACCAGTGGACCCGCGCAGGCAGACAGTACGTCCCAGGACTGGGTGGCCGACCCTCGCCTGTAGTCGTCGCGGTTCAGGTAGGGGAATCTGCGGGCCGTTGATTCGACCAAGAGGACGAACGCCAACCGTTGATCCGGAGTGAGGGTGCCGTTCTGCGCTTTGTCGACGAAGCCGGCGACGTCAGCCGCGGGCGCCAATGCGACCGCGCCCACCAGGTCGAGTTCGGGTGCGTAATCCCGCGCCCATTCGTCGGCCGCCCATGCGGCACCGCCTCCCTGCGAATGCCCTAGGGCAGCCCAACGATTGGACACGTCCTTGAACGTCGAGCGCAACGCGCGTACGGCGTCGATCATGTTGAGTCCGGCGGTTCGCGCGTCGGTGTACGGATGAACCCCGGGCTCTCCCAGTCCCTCGTAGTCGGGCATTGCCACCGCAAAACCCTTGGCGGCCAAGCCGGCGACCACACCAGAGACGCCCATCAGCGAATCCGAAGCCGAGGGGGCACAAGGCTCGTCGATCCCCGTCGTGCCGTGCCCGAACGCGACGACCGGCCAGCCGCCGGACGGGGAAACACCTAGGGGAACGAAGACCGCGCCCGACACGACGGTCGGCGCACCGCCGTCGCCGGAGGTGGACCGGTACACGACGCGCGCCGCCTGGAGATGGATCCCGTCGGAGCTGGCCGCCAATCCTGGCATCGTGACGGCGCTTATCAACGATCCAGGTCCGCTGCCGGTGAGATCGGCGTTCTGAATCGGGACGGCTCGCCCGTCGGAGCGCGACACCGTCGCGAGCAGTCCGGTGGCCAGGTTCCACGATATGGGCAGCGACGCCCCGACGAGGATCAGGCCAAGGGCTGTGGTGAGCGTCAACGCAATTCCCCGCAGCGTCTTCAGCATTTTAGCGTCCCAGCTAAGACGTCCCGCACTGGAGCCGTGGGCTTCACATTCGCCGTCACTCCGTTGGTTCCAACGGGTCGGGAGCAGGAATGAAAGACCCACAATCGTTGCGAGGTGGATCGCCAGCAAACCTCGCGTTGATCCAGGCGAACGCCGTTCCGCCGTCGACGTCGGCATGGCCCCTATCGGGCTGCAGTTCGATCTGGATGACGTCCCCCTGCTGACACGCCGCCTCCAGCGCGCGATCAGTCCACACCGGCGGGACCAGTTGGTCCTGCCCGCCGTAGACGACCAAGAGCGGAGCGGTCGCCGGCTGTCGCGGAAGTGACATGCGCTGTAGGCGACTCCTCAGCTCGTCAGTCGCGTCGACCGATATCGGCGTCACGTCCTCGGAAGTCAACCGTCCGGTCAATTCGTCGCGTTCGGCGACCTCGGGTCCCTTGCATGCCAGCAGGACGTCCCACTTGTCGGCGGCGAGTCCTCGGCGGTAGTCGTCAAGCCGGAAGTCAGCCGACTCTTCGGACAACGCAGCCAGTATCTGCAAGAGGGCGGGCCTTTGGTCCGGTGTGAGCGACCCGTTGGCGGCCGCGTCGGCGAAGCCGTCGATCGCCAGCGGCGCCGAATAGCTGGCCGAGCCCACCAAATCAAGCTCGGGCGCGTATTGCGCGGCCAGTTCGTTCGCGGCCCATGCTGCCTGGCCACCCTGCGAGCCGCCGAACGCAGCCCACCGCTGCGATGCCCCTGGCACGAGTTTGCGTGCGGCTCGCACTGAATCGATGACGTTGTAGCCCTCGGTGGTGGCGTCCAGATACGGGTGGTAGCTCCGATCGAGACCAAGACCTTGGTAATCGGACACCGCGACCACGAAGCCGGCCTTGACCAACCCCGTCACCGTCGTCGACAACCCGAGGAGCATCGGGTCGAGCGACGGGGCGCACTCAGACTGGATTCCGGTTGTCGGGTGCCCATATCCGATCACCGGCCACCCGCCTTCGGGTGGGGCGCCCTTTGGAGCGAAGACGGTCCCCGACACCTGCTGCCGGCTTCCGTCTATGCCGGAGGTCGAAAGGTACGTGATTCCCGCGGCAACCGACGACACCGCGCTCAGGCGTCGGTCGATCGTGGGCAAGGTCTCCGCAGTCAACAGGGAGCCCGGATCCTCCCCGCCGAAAGAGCCGGGCAGTGCGACGCCAGATGGATGGGTCGCACCCGGTTCGGTGCTCACGTGGGTGGTGCAGCCTGTTACCACCAAGGCCGCCGACATCACACAGCCGAGGAGGGCACGGCCACGCATCACATCAACCTTCCGACTCGACGGCGCCGTACCGCCTAATAGCAGCGGAACACATGTCGCGGTACGCCAGCCACATCCGGTCGCCGAGTTCGCGCAGCCCCGCCGCACTGTAGTGCCGATCGCTGTCGCTGTTGAACGAGTCACGGGGCCCGGGAACGAATGCCGTGCCGGCACGCCGGTTCGGCGTGTCCTGGTGCACCGCGTCGATACCCGAGTAGTCCTTGCGGCTGCGCTCCATCTCCTCTGGCACCATCTGACCGAGCAGCACCGGAGTATTTGCGCCGTACCGCTGATGCAATGCGTCGATCATCGCGTCGAGCTTCGCTTGGTACACGGATGCGGACATCAGCGGAACATCGGTTTCACCTTGGTGCCAAAGGATCGCGGCAACTTCACTGCCGGGGTGGCGTTCGAGCGCAGCGTCTATCGCACCAACCGCCTGCCGGTAGAGATTGACCCTGGTCGACGTGTCGTCGCCGTCCCAGGTATAGCCGTTCTTTGGAGTGAAGGCGGTATCTCCGCGGGCACCCGGAACCAGCAGCACCGCTCTTCCAGTGGCATCGGCCAGTCGTTTCGCGAAGGTGACTCCGAATCCGACTCTCTTGCAGGGGATTTCATGGATGAGCGGGTCGACGCCGAGAACTACCGTTCCCTTCGAAGGCCCGCTCATCGCCCACTGGTGCACCATGGGGTGGGCGCGATCGAGGTCGACGGGATCGAGACCGAGCCCCATTCCGAATGCGTTGGACTGCCCCAGTATTGGCACCACGAGATACGGAAGACTCGGTGGGTCCACCGGCAGACCGGGCTTGGCTATCCGCCGTTTGACCACGCACTTGAGCTCCATGAGTAACCTTCGCCACAGCGGGCTGTCGCCATCGGGGTTCCTACGGGCACTCATTGATCACCGGCTTTCCCTCAAATCGATCTTCGAGCCATGGCAGTGCCCTCCCCCAGTCCACGTCCCCGTGGCCGGCGTCGGGATCCTCGTGCCAGTCGACGACGCCGCCGAGTGCGCAGGCGCGTCTGATCGCGGCCAGCGTCCACGGCGGGTCGATGAAGGTGTCCTTGGCGCCGAACTCCACGTACAGCGGAGCAGTCAGGCGGCGCTGAGGTAGCGCCCACCGGCCGAGGAGATCGCGAAGGCGGTCCGCGGCTTGCGGGGTGCTCGGCTTGAAGTCATCCGGCCCCAACGCCTTGATGGCCGCCGTTCGATCGTGTACGTCGGGCCCACCACACGAAGACAGCACATCCCAGTAGCGGCTGGCCGCGCCGTGCCGATAATCGTCCAGGTCGAGCTCGGGATGCAGGCGAGCGAGCGAGTACAGGATGCCCTGCAGCACCGGCCTCTGATCCTCGGTGAGCGTGCCCGCCACCGCCTTGTCCGCCAGTCCTGAGACATCGGCTGCTGGCGAAAGCCCCACCGCACCGACGAGATTCAGTTCAGGCGCGTAGGAAGCAGCCTGTTCGTCGGCTGCCCATGCCGCTCCCCCGCCCTGGGACCCGCCAAGGGCGGCCCAACGGTCCGACACGTCACCGAAGGTGTGCCGCAGTGCTCGCACGGCGTCGATCATGTTCAGGCCGGCTGTCTTGGCGTCGCTATACGGGTGAACGCCCGGTGCTCCCAAGCCCTGGTAGTCGGCCATCGCAACGGCATAACCCAGATTCACGAGGCCCTCCACCGCGGTGATCTGACCCAATAGCGTCGCCGACAGCGACGGCCCACAACGCTCCTCCCAACCGAGCGTGCCGTGTCCGAAGGACACCACCTGCCATCCGCCGGGGGGTGGTGCACCCAGGGGTGTGAACACGGCTCCCGACACCTCGGTCGTTGATCCGTCGTCGCCTGAGGTCGACCGGTAAACCACTCTGGCCGATCGCATGGACCTGCCATAGTTGGTGCGGTCGAGGTTCGTCATCTCGACGGCGCTCACCAGCGATCCAGGACCGCTGCCCGACAGGTCGGCTGACGGGATGGAAGGCGTTGTATCCGAAGCGCTGTTGGTGCCGGAGAACAAGCGAGTCAGCGCGGGGCGACCGACGGTCAGCGAGAGGGCTCCCACGACGGCGACGACTACGACGGCTGACACGACGAGCACTAGAACATTCCGACGATTCACCCGTCACCGGGCCCGTCGAGTTCCGACGTCATTCCTGGTACCAAGGCTTGGGGCTCAGCCGCAGTATCGGGCCGTCCCGCACTTCACAGGAATTGAGGGCCTCTATACCTTCGAACCGCTGTTGGACCCAACCGAGCGCGGCGGCCCCGTCGATGTCGTCGTGCCCCCTGCCCGGCACTGAGTACGCCTCGATGGCGTCACCCATCGAGCACGCTTGCCTCACCGCTGCTTCCGTCCACGCCGGCGCGACGAGCTTGTCGAGTTCCCCGTAGAGGACCAGCATCGGGGCCGCGGTCTTCCTTTTCGGCAGACTCATTTGCGTCAGGTAGCCACGAAGGCGATCTACCGCGCCATCGGTCGACGGCCGCAGATCATCGGGGGTGACCTGGTTGGAGACGTCGGTGCGTTGAGCGACCAACGGGCCCGCGCAAGCGGACAGGACGTCCCACTTTTCTTCGACGATGCCACGCCGGTAGTCGTCGAGGTCTAGGTCGGGGTATTCCTCCTTGAGGGAGTAGAGCACCCACTGCAATGCCGACGCCTGCAAGGCGGTGAGCGTGCCGGCGGCGGCGTTGTCCGCCAAACCGGCCACGTTGGCTGCCGGAGACACGCTAGCGGCTCCGACGAGTTGGAGACCGTCGCCATAGCCGTTCGCCAATTCGTTTGCAGCCCAAGATGCCTGGCCGCCCTGAGACGATCCGAATGCCAACCAACGGTCCGACGCCTTCGGCACCAGGGTTCGCGCGGCGCGCACCGAATCGATCATGTTGTATCCGGCGGTCGTGGAATCGAGGTAAGGATGGTAGCTATCGTCCATCCCGAGGCCCTGATAATCGGGCAGCGTGACCATGAAACCTTCGTTGACGAGGGTGGCGACGGGATCAGCGGCGCCGAGGAGGTTCGGCCACCTGGATGGACCGCAATCGTGCTGAACTCCCGTGGTGCCATGGCCCATCGCTATGATCGGCCACCCACCGGGTGGCGGTTCACCGATGGGTACGAAGACCGACCCCGAGACGAGTTGCGAACTCCCGTCGATGCCCGACTTCGATTCGAACTCGATGCGCGCCGCCAAGGACGTCACCTTCAAGATTCGGCGATCGACGGTCGGCATCGTGGACGCGGCCTTCAGCGCCCCACTTCCCGAGCCAGAGAAGTCCGCATCGATGGCGACTCCCGGCATGCTCGACGTCCCCTCGGTTGCCCGAGGGGGGGTGGGCGTTGGCCGCTGCGCGCAGCCGGAGAGAACCATCACACAGCAGACGCCGACCGCAAGTGCGGAGAGAGCGGCTTTCTTCACAGTCACGGACGGCCTGTCCGGTCGCCGACGATCGACTCCTTGGTGATGTGAGCGAGTTGATGGCGATTGAGAATTCTGTCCCGCCTCGTGCTTATGGCAAGCACCGCCAGGCAGCTCAGGAGGAACCCGAAGACTGCACCGAACGTCGAGTTCTGTAGCCATGAGTTACCTAGCGCCTTGGCCGATTTGGCCTGATCGACGATCACCAGGGCGGGCCCGGCCTCCGTGCCCGTCCATTCCGTTTCCTGGGATACCTCCACGAGATTCTGCGCCACTGCGTTGGCGACATCGACGGTCTTGCTGGCGTTGCTCCCGCTCACCTGCACGTTGAGCAAGGCCGACAGGGGAAAGGAAAACTGCGACAGAGTGTCCGGCACCGTCGTCACGGTTATGCGCTTCGCGAGCTCTTCAGGCGTCTCATCAAGCCCCAGTTCGTTGATGGTCCGCTGGGTCACGATGGATGAAGTAGCCAGCTGGACATACGTTTCCATGCGTACGGAGGCAGCACGGTTGCCCTCGTACGCGGCGTGGGTCTGAGCGTCACCCGGTACCACTGCGAACAGCTGGCTCGACGCCGCATACTCCGGATCCCTCAGAAAGCGGTCGGACACCACCACCGCGACGGCGGACAGAACAGTCGCGAGCAGGATTACCAGCCAGTACCGCTCGAGCATGTGGGCGTAGTCACGAACTCGCGGAGCCAACGCCGGCGGCCTCAAGACTGCCCCGGGCAGGAGTTGGGAATCGCTTCTCCCGTGAGACGGTCGCGCAGCCACGGCAGCCCGTAGGTGCTGTCGAGATCGCTGTGCCCTTGACCGATGCTCTTTTCGATCTGCACTCGATCACCTTGAGCACACGCCCGATTCAACGCCTGCTCGAACCACGACATGTCGACCAGGGTGTCCTGGGTGCCGTAGACCACCATCAAGGGAGTGGTCAACTTGTTCTGCGGCAGCGCCATCTCAGCGAGCAGGTCATGCAGTCGGTCGCGGTCGGCTGGCGTGGCCGGCTTCAGGTCCGAACTCAGCATCTTCGTCCGAACGGTCAGGAGGTCGTCGAGGTTGGGCGGCAGACAGTCTAGAAGTTCGTCCCAGTGCTCGGCGGTATACCCACGCCGGTAGCGGTCAAGATCCAGATCCGGGTGCGACCACGCCAGAGACTGCAATGCGAATACGAGCGCCGTGCGTTGGTCCGCGGTAAGCGTCTCGTTCCACGCCCCATCTGCCAGGCCCGCCATGTCGGCAGCCGGAGCCATGGCCAACGAACCCATCAAATCGAGTCCCTGGCCGTAGATGCCCGCCCGGTCGGCCGCCGCCCAGGCGGCCATCCCTCCGAGCGAATGGCCGAAGGCCACCCACTGAGTGCTGAGGTCCGCGCCGACCCGGCGCGCCGCGCGCACCGCGTCGATCATGTTGTTGCCGAACGTCTTCGCGTCGAGGAATGGGTGGTAATAGCCCGGAACACCGAGACCTTGGTAATCGGTCATCGTTACGGCGAAGCCGTTCAGCACCATCGCTTGCATCATGAAGCCGTTGCCGGGAAGGGTCGGGAATTTACTTGGCGCGCACTTGTTCTCGATACCAGTCGTGCCGTGACCGAAGGAGATGATCGGCCAACCGCCCTTCGGCGGCTGGCCGGGAGGAATCGCCACGACGCCGGAGACCTCGGTCGGACTGTCGTCGATGCCCGACGTCGAGCGGTAGACGATCCGGGCATACGTTGCGTCGGCATCCTCCAGTTCCACACTGCCGTGCAGCACCTCGACCGACACGAGAGAGCCGGGACCATCGTCGACGAGGTTGGGTGCGCCCAACTCGACGGCCCCGTCGAAGACCGGCATGAAGTTCTTCACCGCCGAGCTGTCTTCAGCCTGGCCCGTCGTAGCCGGCGGCGCCGAAGCGGTCGGCGAACAGCCCGCGACTAGGACCGTCGTTACCGCCACACAGGACAGACTCCGCCAAACGGCCACGAGGTCACCGACTTTCGGGCTTGGTGCCCGACATCCGATGGGCGCCGGCCTGATTCGTGGCAGCCGCGTCGGCGGGTTCGTCCTCGGTGGTCGCGGGTTCGGCGGGAGGGGCGGCCTCGGCCGCGGACTCGTCCTGGACCTCCTGCGATGCTGGGACCCGCGGTGGGCGGCCATCGTCGGACGACGTGGACAACTCGCGCCGATGGCCGGGCTCACACGTCACCACGGTGCCGATGAGTTCCGCGTTGGCCGCGTCGAGCACCTGCAGAGACGAGGCCAGTCCCTTGGTCGTCGTGTGACCGATCCGCGCGAGCACGATCGCGCCGTCTCCGAGAGCGGCGGCGGCGGCACCGTCTGAGCAGCTCGTCAGCGGCGGTGTATCGATGATGACGTAGTCGAATTCCGCGCGGAGGTCGTCGATGACCGCTCCTGCCGACTCGTCACCCCACAGTCGCCTCAGCACGGATGCCGACGGACCCGCAGGCAGAAAGGCGAAGGGAGCGCCGCCGGGTGATTGGATGACGGCCGACATGACGTCGTGGCTGCCCACCATCGCGGTGCCGAGACCACGCTGGTCCGCTTGCAGACGTTCCGCGTCCGTCAGGGACAGTCGATCGACCATCGATGGATTGAGGAAGTCGCCGTCGACCAGCACGACGGTGCGCCCCGCTTCGGCGAACGCCGCGGCGAGGTCGATTGCCGTGGTGGTGCGGCCGTCGCCGCTCGACGGGCTGTCGACCGCGATTACCTGAGGGCGGCGCCCCACACCGGTGCGAGCGAACTGGAGGTTGGTCCGCAATTCACGCAGACGCTCCACGGCGACCCCACCAGACTGAAGGTCCATGACGGCGACGTCCGGTCGGCGCGGGTCTGCCACCAAGGCGCCGAGAGCCGGCGAGCGGGTGACCGTCTCGACGCGCTCGCGGGCGCGGACGCGGGTGTCGAGCACGCCGATCAACACCGCCAGCAACAAGCCGACGATCAATCCTCCCGCTGCCCCGAGCGCAACCCGGGTCAACATAGAGAGCCCCGCCACGGCCGTCGGATAATTTGCGTCGTCGAGCAGGATCGCGCCGGCGGCGGGAGTGCCGCCGCGTCGCGACGTCTCGAGTTCGCTGACCAATTGCACCAGCTGATCGGCAACCGCGTTGGCGTAGGTCTGCGCCAGCGCCGGGTCGGCGTCGCTGACGGTGATGTCGAGAAGCACCGTCTTCGGCATCGGCGTCGCGGTGATCTTGGACCGTAGCTGGTCTGCCGTGATCGGCATCTTCAGTTGGTCGACGGCGCGTGCGGCGACCTGCTCGCTGGTTGCGAGTCCCGCATACGAGACCACCCGCTCCTGCGAGAACAGGTTGTTCTGGTACGCGTCGCCGACGGAGGTCCCACTCTGTGTCGTGACGAACAATCGCGCGGTGGAGTGATACTGCGGTGTCGACATGTACGCGGTCGCATAACCAATGCCCGCCCCGGCGACAACGGCGACGACGACGAGCCACCAGAAGCGTCGAAAAACACGCAGGTAATCCCCGACCGACACCGGGATCTCCATTCGCTCGAAGTTTGCCGTAATGCGACAACCATAGCTGCCCGACCAACACAAAGCACACCGCTGGCTCAACACCTACGGTTGCGTTCAGCGAACACAACACCCACTATTGAGACCGTGACATTGGTGGTGCGGTCGCACGCGAAGCTGGCAACCGGCATCACAATTGTAGTCGGGTGCCCAATCATCGCAGCTCTGGCCGGTAGCGCCGACTCGAAGTTCACGCTGGCGATCGGCGGGCTTGCCGCTCTCGCCGTCGGGATCTACGTGGGCATAAGGCATCCGCTGTGGTTGGCCTGGGGGTTAGCGGCGGTGCTCGGCCTGCTTCCATTCGGGTATTTCCCCGGGATCCATGTGCCGCTGTACCTACCGTTTGCTGCTGGAACCGTGCTGGCCGCCGTCGTGCACAGCAGCGCGCCACGGCCGTTCCACCCGATGGAAAAGGCACTGATCGTACTCATTCTCGCCTCGGGCGTGTCCGTCGTGTTCACCGGCCGAACGGTCACCGACGTGGCTGAGATCATAAAATGGTCGATTGCCACGGTGACGGTCATCGCTTTGCTGAGATTTCCGCGCGAAGAGTTGGCGAAATTCGGTCGGATTTATGTTTACTTTGCCACGTTCAACGCGCTTTTCGGCATCGCAATCGTCGTCGCGGACCCCACCCAGAGTTTCATCAAGATTTTCAAGATGTTCGGCTACGGCGCCGTCGCAACGGGTCGATTCGTGTTCACGGAGGAGGGCGCCCAGAGGTTCGTTCGCCTCGGCGGATTGTGGGTCGACCCCAATATGGCGGGCATCGGGCTGATGATCGCCCTCGCCATCGGCATGGTTCTGCTCACGGGACCGATGCGGGCGATTGTCGTGGTCGTTCTGTCGGTCGCGATCGTCATGACACTGAGCCGCTCCGCAATCTTCAGCGTGCTGATCGGCGTCCTACTGGTGCTGGTGTTCCACTCGATGCGCACACGCGATCGCAGCGTAGCCCTTGGCGCTATCGCACTGGTCGCAGCGGCCGCGATGCTCACCCCCGCCGTGCGGACCCGTATTTTCAGCTCCTTCGGATCCGACGACGTCGGCAGTTCATCCCGCGCCGACGCGATTCGACAGTGGCCCGGACAGATGGCGGGTCACTGGCCCTTCGGGCTGGGTTGGGGACGGCCCGAGTTCAAGGACGGCAACACCGCGTTCACGCTCAACTTCGTCGCGAATGCCCCGTTGATCACCATCTACCGGGCCGGCATCATCGTCGGTCTCATATTCATCACTGTGTTGCTAATGGGATGCGTGATGAGCGGCAGGTTGATCCGGTCCAATTCACTGCCGCACGCCATGTTTGGCGGGATCTTCATTGGAATGTGCTTGGTGGCACTGCAACTCGATCACATGGTGGCGACCATCGCACAGGTGACGCTAATGTTCTCAGTGCTGCTGACATTCTTGATATTCGTCGACCAGGATCGCCAAAAAGCACGTCGCGAATTCGAAGCAACTCAGGCCGCGCCGACCGATGCGGTTTCCACACCGTTGCTTCGATGATCACCAAGGTTGTCCATGCTGCGGGCGCGGGCGACATCGAGGCGCGGACGCCGCCGCTCGGCCTCGGGGTTCATTTCACCTGACCGGGTTCAACCCCGCCTGCACCAGCGCCTCGACCGCCTTCTGTGGACGCTTCTGCTCCCAATGCGTTCGATTCACTTCGTACAGCTCGCGTCCCGCCTTCGCCGCGGCGTCACGATCCAGCAGCATGCGTCGGCATTCGGCGACGAAGTCGTCGTCGTCGTCAAAGGTGGACATGCCGAAGACCGTCCCGAGCGATCCGACAGCGGGTCCGCTTCCGACCACCGGGAGACCCTGGCTGGCAGAGTCGAGCAGTTTCACCCGCACGCCGCCGCCCGTTCTGATCGGCGCTATCAGCGCGCGGCACGTCTTGAGGAGCTCGGGCAAGTCGTCGACGAAGCCGAGATCGAAAACCCGGTCCGGATACACCGGGTCCGTGGAACCCGTCTTCTTGGCGCCGACGATGCAGAGCTCGGCATTGGGGATGCCCTCCGCGATCCGCGGCCACAACCGCAGCGCGATGTGAAATGCCTCCTCATTTGGCGGCCAGTCGCGTCCGCCGAGGAACACCAACCGCTGACCGCTCTGCGAGAGGTCAATCTGCTCAATCGGCGGCAGCGTCACATCCATGAAACGCGCACCGGGCACTCCGTTCCCGCGGTACATCTCGGCTTCCTCGATCTCGTAGCAGCCGATGGCATTCGCCAGTTTCGCCACCCGGAGTTCGTCGCGCAACAGGCGCGGCGCCTCGATCTTGCCGAGCAAACCTCGGGTGGCGAGCCACACTTGTGACTCCGTGATGTTCGTGTTGATCACGAACCCCTTGTTGCCGAAGTGTTTGCTGCGGATGAAGGACTCGGCCATGTAGCTGTGCTCGCAGAAGAACACGTCATCGTCGCCGGCCTCGATCGCCTCGACGAGTTCGTCGGTGTCGAACCGGACGTGGACGAGACTGCGCCGACGCCGGACGGCGCCAGTCAGCAAGTCCACCTTGTTGACTGGGCGCTGAACGACGCGCTTCAGGCGCAAACCACCCTTGACCACGTCGACCGTCGTGTCACCGGACGGCTCGTCGGAAAAGCAGATGGCCCGAATGTCGAACGACTCCGCGGCGAGGCGCATCACCACCTTCGCCAGCGCGACGTCCCCACCGTGTTCGGTCTCCGGATCCTTCGACACCAGGAATGCGACCTTGGTCACGCGCCTGCGTGCTCCTTCCTCCGGTAAATCGCTACCAGATAGATCACCAGCAGGATGGCGTCCGTGCCGACGGTGGCGATCGCGGCACCGATCGCCCCGAACTGCGCAAGAGCGGCGACGGCGCCCAACTTCACGGGAACCAATCCTAGGTTCGCGCTGAGGCGGATCAGGTCGCGCCGCTGCGCGTACAGGATGACCGCAAGAACGGAACTCATCGTGCGCATGGCGCAGAAGGCGGCCATGATCAGCATCGCAATTCCAAGTTCGGTTGGCGCAGGGGTCAACAGAAGCGTGACCCCGGCGATCACCACCAGAGCTCCGGTACCGAGTCCGAGCATCAGGATGTGCTTGAGCGACGGCCCCGTCGAGAGGTCACCGCCGCTGCGCCGCAACGGCTCGTTGTAGGTCATGGCGAACGACTGTCCGACGGCTGCAAGCGCGACGGTCACGGTCACGGTCAGGGCGTAGTAACCAACGGTCGTGCTGTTGGTGAGTAAGCCAAGCAGCAGGACGTCGCCCTGAAGGTAGAGACACATACCGAGCATCTCGCCGACCAGTGCGGCAATCAGCCGCGGCGGACCGGGGATGCCGGGGCCGTGCCCCCAGACACGCCGCGCGGCCAGCCCCAGCACCACCACGTACGGAGAGCAGTAAAGAAGGCTCGCCACCTGCAGGCTGGGGTCGTCGACGACGAACAGGTAGCTGCCCGCGATCGCGACACTGGCGACCTGACGCACGGTGTCCATGCGAAAGGTGAGTTCCGGATGCCCGTCTCGCGCCGCCTGGCTTTGGTAGGACTTGAACATCATCTCACCGCCGGCAATCGCCAACCCAAACCACGCGATGTAGTTGACGTTGATCAGGCACGCGCCTACTGCCATGAGCGTCAAGCCGAGCAGGAACCGGCTGGTGCGCTCGGCTTGGAAGTGCTCGTCGGACTCGCGCATGGCCCGAACGTTGAACGGGTTGTCCAACGGCGGACCAACGACTGCCGACAGGGCGAAGCCCATTCCGTATTTGCCGTAGTCGCCAACGCTCAACTTGCCGACCAGCGCGAGCGTCCACAGCATGCCGATGCCGCGTCCGCCGTACATCCAGCCAACGGCGACGACTGTCTTCAGGACATTGCGTGGGGCTGCCGCGCCTTGGGTCGTGGGGTCAGCCACTCTCGTGCTGACGGCCCAAGATCGTCGACCACGTCTGGACGAACGCCTCGGCGGTTCTGGAGGTCGACCGCTCCTCGCGGGTGCGGTCGGCGTTCTTGCCCAGTTCCGTTACTCGACCGTCGTCGTTGACAAACGCTGCAATCGCGTCGGTGAAACCGGAAGGCAGTGCTTTCGGGTCCCCGGCACCCATGGGTACGACGACCGCACCGGTCGCGGCGTCGAACTCGGCGAGCGAGCCGTAGCCCGTGGCCACGATGGGTGTGCGGTACGCCAATGCGTGCGCGGCGACCGACGATGCAGGGTAGGTCTCCGCGTAGAAGTGTCGCTTGCCGTAGGGAATTACGATGGCGCGCACCGATTCGAAGAAGGCATCCTCCTCAGCCCCATCCACAGCTCCGACGATTTCGACGCCGTCCATCCGCGGCAGCGCTTCGGTGCCGCGGCCGGCGACCCGGATCAGGATGTCGTCCGGCAGTTCCTTGCGGATCTGCGCGATCTGGTCGAAACCCTTGCCGCGGTAGACCATCCCGAAGAATCCGATTGCCTTGGGCCGATCCTCCGCCGGCTTGATGGCGTTCTTCTTCGCGACCCGGTACGGAACGTAGTGGGTGCACGTGTTCGGGTAGACACGGTCGATGGAGGCTTGCCCGGTCTTGCTAAGCGCAAAGATGTGTCGTCGCCCGTTGACCCGGCCTTCGATCCAACGCGACAGTGGCCGCAGAGGGTAGTGGAAGCCGTGCATCAGAAGCTTGTACCTGGCCATGAAACGCGTGCGGACGGTGAACCACAGCGCCAACGGCGGGTCGTGAACGGTAAGCGTCACCGGCACGCCGCGCAGACCTGCGATCGACCAGAACGGCGAGAGCATCCCGCAGCCGATCTCCGAGTGCACCAGCACCTTTCCTGCTGGCCACGAGGCGACGAGTTCGCGGACTTGTTTGCGGACCCGACGCACGTCCGCCCAGGTCTCGTCGCCAGGCCCCGAAACCCGGACCTCCGCGACGTCCCCGAAGTGGGAACGGTAGGCCGCCACCAAGTCCTCGGTGTAGTCGCCGATCGCAGTGACGTGGTTTCGCGGGCCGACGTAGATCAGGCGGTGATCCCGGAGGTCGACGACCATCAGAAGAACAGCGGGCGGTAATGGCTGCTGTACTTCAGCGCCTCCGGGTTGCGCTTGGTGAGCACCTTGGCGGGGACCCCGCCCACGACGTCGAGTTCCTCGATGTCCTTGGTAACCACGGCGTGGGCGGCGACGACCGCGCCGCGCTTGATGTGCGACGGGAGAATCATCGCCCGGCTAGCGATCCACACGTAGTCCTCTATGACGGTCGGGATCGGCATGGGGAGGAAGTCCGGGTGGTTGATGTCGTGACCCCCGCCCAGGATGTGGGTGTCGCTGGCGATGTTGACGTTGTCGCCGATGGAGATCCCCGCCCGCGAGTCCAGAAAGCAGCGGAAGCCGATGGTGGTGTAGCTGCCGATGTTCAGGAACTCTGGATCGAACACCGTCACGCCGCGCATGAGCGTCGACTTCTCACCGATGGTGGTGCCCGCGAACCAGCGCAAGAAGTTCTGCCGCACGAAATGCGAAGGGATGTAGGTGACGATCATGTTGTAGAGGATCGTGGAGAGCCGGTTCCGCACCTTGCGGCCGAACGTCATGCCCTGCATCTTGTAGCCCACGACACGACCGTCGGGGCCTAGCTCCCACTTGGGATCGGGGGGCAATCTCAACCCGGGTGCTGCCGCCAACTTCCTGGCGCGGTCCTCCGGGTCTGCCCTGAATGGTTCTGGAATCACGTGTCACGCTCCCGTAGTGAATCTGTGTGGATTCGACTCGACCATCGCAACTACGATTTCTCGTCGAACGCCTTGCTGGGCTTCCTCCCGAATACGTCCTTCATTCGGGCTCAACGGCATCGCCCACTATTGCCTGCGCTGCCACCGATCATTTCGGCCTCCTTGCGAGCTCGTCCACCGCCGCACGGAGAGCTTCGGCGTAGCGCTCCTCGGTGAACTGCCCGACGTGCGCGCGAATCTTATCCGGATCGAAGCAGAACGTCTTGAATCGGTCGAGCGCTTCAGCGATGGATGTGGGATCGGGCTGATTGAAGTAAATCCCGGTCACTCCCTCCACGACGGTGTCGAGAAACCCGCCCCAGCGCAGCACGACACTGGGCTTGCCCCACACTCCCGCTTCGATCGGGGTCAGTCCGTAATCCTCGTAGCTCGCAGCGATGAGCGCCCGACAGTGTTCGTACAGCCAAGACATCTGACCGTCGGTGAGGTCGCTGAGCATGAAGACGTTCGGCGTCTTGCTCGCGGCTATGCGCCCGGCATCCGGCCCGCGGCCCACGACCACGAGCCGCTCGGAACGGCCCGCGAACGAACTCACGACCGCATCCACGTTCTTGTACGGCAGCAGTCGGGACACGCACAGATCGAAGGCCCCTGCCGGATCTGTCTCACCGTGGGCGGCCAGCCAACGCAGGAGTTCTGGTATCGGCTCGGTCGCCGCGTTGCGCGTCATCGCCACGGGCGACCACACCACGTCGGCATCGATTCCGTACGCGTCGGAGATCCGTTGCTGGACGGCGGTCGACACCGCTAGGTATCGGTCGGCGGAGTTGGCAGCACGAAGATCCCAGGAGCGGAGCCGCCCCGACGTGGCCGACAGGAGCGCTCGTTTGAGCAGGCCACTGTCATCACCGAGATACATGTC
>Ga0247732_10000139_pt1 | contig 46188 bp, 46 predicted proteins | sample UWRJL163409C2_FD_180940 | JGI IMG/M metagenome (GOLD analysis project Ga0247732, IMG submission 180940) | Plant litter microbial communities from Arlington Agricultural Research Station in Wisconsin, United States - UWRJ-L163-409C-2 | ecosystem: Environmental > Terrestrial > Plant litter >...
CTGCTGTTCTTCGGTCTCGCCGTGCTCTCCGCCACCTGGCGCCTCTCCGCGCAGCCGTGGCTTGACATCGTGGCCGTGCTGCTGATGGCCGTCGCCTGCCTGCTGGTGCAGCTGAGCGTGCGTCCGCTGCGTCCGGCGTTCGGGGTGCGGCAGGCGCTCGCCCCGCTCGCCCTCACCGTGCTCGGCCTGGTGCTCGCCACCGTCAGCGGGGCGGAGTCCACCGTGCTCGCCCAGCACTGGTGGGCGCCGATCGGTGTCGGCTTCGTCGTCGCGACGCTCGGACCGTACTCGAGCGTGCGCGCCACCCTCGCCTACGGCAGCGCGCTCAGCGTCGTCACCGCGGTCTGCGGACTCATCGCCTTCGCCGGGCCGGGGGAGGTGTGGCCGCCGCTCAGCGTGGCGGTGATCACCGGCAGCTCGGTCGCCACGGCCACCGCCGCCACCGCCCTGTTCGCCTGGGTCGTCGTGGCGGGCACCCGCTCGCTGCTCGTCGCCGTCGATCCCGCCGCGCAGGACCCGTCGGCGCAGAGCGCGGAGGCGGCGCGCCGCGTCGAGCGGCGCACCCTCGCCCGGCTCGGCACCCGCGTGGCGCCCTTCCTCGCCTCGGTAGCGGATGCCGGCGAGGTCACGGCGGCCGACCGGGCCCTGGCCGGACAGCTCGCGCGGCGGCTGCGCTCCGACCTCGTCAGCCAGGCCAACCGCAGCTGGCTCGACGGCGTGGCGCTGTTCGGGCGCATCTACGTGGTCGACCCCGACCGGCACGCGGACCGGATGAACACGGCGCAGCGCACCGCGCTGCGCGCCCTGCTGATGGCGGTGGTCGACCACCCGGCGGCCACGGTGGGGACGCTGTTCGTCGAGCTGCGCCCGGAGAGCGACGGCTCGACCGCCGTGGCGATCAGCCTCGACTTCGCGCTGCCGGAGGGGCGGCGGTCGATGCTGCTCGCCCCGTACTACCTCACCCTGCAGGCCACCGTCGACGATCTGAGCTGGGACCCGGCGCACGACCTGCTGCGGTTCCAGCTGCCCGCCCCGCGCGACCGGCCCTAGGCGACCGGCCCGCGGTGACCCCCGGCCGCGCACACGAAGAGGGGCAACGATCCGCTGTTCCCGGTTGCCCGGAAGCGCGGATCGTTGCCCCTGCGTTCTGCGTGCGTGTGTGCGGCGGCTACCTGCCGGACTGGCCGGCCGATCCGAGCTGCTGCGTGGCCTCGACGACGCGGGCGGCGAGGGCGGTCTCGGCGAGCTTGCCCCAGGAGCGCGGGTCGTAGACCTTCTTGTTGCCGACCTCGCCGTCGACCTTCAGGAAGCCGTCGTAGTTCTTCAGCACCGTGTCGGCCACCGAGCGGCTGTAGGCGTACTGGGTGTCGGTGTCGATGTTCATCTTCACGACGCCGTTCGCCACGGCGAGGGCGATCTCGGCGTCGGTCGAGCCGGAGCCGCCGTGGAAGACCAGGTCGAGCGGCTTGGCGGCGGTGCCGTACTTGGCCTGGATGCCCGCCTGGATCTCGCCGAGCAGCTCGGGCTTGAGCTGCACGTTGCCCGGCTTGTACACGCCGTGCACGTTGCCGAAGGTGAGCGCCGCGATGTAGCGGCCCTGCTCGCCGAGGCCGAGCGCCTCGACGGTCGCGATCGCGTCGTCGAGGGTCGTGTAGAGGTGCTCGTTGATGTCGTGGCTGACGCCGTCCTCCTCGCCGCCGACGACACCGATCTCCACCTCGAGGATCGAGTTGATCGCCTTCATCCGCGGCAGGATCTCCTGCGCGATGCGGAGGTTCTCGTCGAGCGGCACGGCCGAGCCGTCCCACATGTGCGACTGGAAGATCGGGTTGCGCCCGGCCTTCACCTCGTCTTCCGAGGCGGCGATGAGGGGGAGCAGGAAGCTGTCGAGGGCGTTCTGCGGGCAGTGGTCGGTGTGCAGCGCCACGGTCACGGGGTAGTTCTTGGCGGCCTCGGTGACGAAGGCGGCGAAGGCGAGCGCTCCCGAGGCGCGGGCCTTCACGGTGTGGCCGGCGAAGAAGTCGGCGCCGCCCGTCGTCACCTGGATGATGCCGTCGGAGCCGGCCTCGCTGAGGCCCTGCAGGATGCCGTTGATCGTCGACGATGACGAGGCGTTCACGGCGGGGTAGGCGAAGCCGCGGGTCTTCGCCTTGTCGAGCATCTCGGCGTACTGGTCGGGGGTTGCGATGGGCATTGCGGGGCCTCCAGAGCGGTAGCGGCAAAAGTACAGGTCGGGGCAAAGTCTAGCCAGCGGAACCGGCCGAGACCTCGCTGTTACAGTTGATGCGACGTTGATTCGCCTCTACGAATCCCACTACAGCGCCGCGCAAACAACCTCGAGGACGACCACAAACGTGAGCACAGACACCGCAACCACCTATCTCCACCCCGACCGCAACCTGGGCATGGAGCTCGTGCGTGCGACCGAGGCCGCCGCCATCCGCGCGGTGCCGTTCATCGGCCGCGGCGACAAGAACGCGGCCGACGGCGCGGCCGTCGACGCCATGCGCAAGTTCCTCGGCACCGTGGAGTTCGACGGCGTCGTGGTGATCGGCGAGGGCGAGAAGGACGCCGCCCCGATGCTCTACAACGGCGAGCACGTCGGGAGCGGCGAGGGCCCCTCCTGCGACATCGCGGTCGACCCGATCGACGGCACCTCGCTCACCGCCGCCGGCCGCCAGAACGCGCTGAGCATGATCGCGGTCTCCGACCGCGGCAGCATGTACGACCCCTCCGCCGTGTTCTACATGGAGAAGATCGTCACCGGCTTCGAGGGCCACGGCGTCGTCGACCTCAACCGCCCGATCGGCGAGAACATCCGCGCGCTGGCCAAGGCCAAGGGCAAGGACGTCTCCGACATGGTCGTCGCCGTGCTCGACCGTCCCCGCCACCGCCAGCTCGTCGAGGACATCCGCGCCTCGGGCGCCGGAACACGCATGCTGCTCGACGGCGACGTCGCCGGCGGCATCAACGCGGCCATGCACGGCACCCGCATCGACATGTGCGTCGGCACCGGCGGAACCCCCGAGGGCATCATCACCGCCTGCGCGCTGAAGGCGCTCGGCGGCTTCATCCAGGGCCGCCTGCTGCCGCGCGACGACGACGAGCGCCAGCGCGCCATCGACGCCGGCCACGACCTCGACCGCGTGCTCGAGGTGAACGACCTCGTCACCAGCGACAACACCTACTTCGTGGCGACGGGCGTGACGGATGGCCAGCTGGTCGACGGTGTGCGTAAGAAGGGCCCCGCGATTCGCACGGAGAGCATCATCCTGCGCGGCCGCTCCGGAACCGTGCGCCGCGTCGTCGCGGAGCACCTCGCCGAGAAGTGGCTCTAGCCTCTCAGCGGCCGTCCGCGGCCTGCCGCACCCTGGTGCGGTAGGCCTCCTTCTGCGCCTCGGGCAGGAACGCCGAGGTGAAGGAGTTCTCGGCGAGGGTGGCCAGCTGCGTGCCGCTGAGCGCCAGCTCGCGCTCGATCGCGGCGAAGTTGTCGTCGACGTAGCCGCCGAAGTAGGCGGGGTCGTCGCTGTTGACCGACACCAGCAGCCCCTCGTCGAGCATCGCCGCCAACGGGTGGTCGGCCAGCTCGGGCGGCGCGGTCTTGAGCGCGATGTTCGACAGCGGGCACACCGTGATCGGAACCTGCTCCTCGCGGAGACGGGCGACGAGCTCCGGGTCCTCCATGGCGCGGTTGCCGTGGTCGATCCGCTCCACGTGCAGCAGGTCGAGGGCCTCCCGCACGTAGTCGGGTCCGCCCTCCTCCCCGGCGTGCGCCACACGGTGCAGCCCCTCGGCGCGCGCGATGGCGAAGGCGTCGACGAAGAGCGACGGCGGGAAGCCGAGCTCGGACGAGTCCAGCCCCACGCCGGTGAACCGGTCGCGGAACGGCAGCGCCGCCCGCAGCGTCTCCGTGGCCGCGTCGCCGCCGAGGTGGCGGAGGAAGCACAGGATCAGGTCGGCGGAGATGCCGGTCGACGCCCTCGCGTCGGCGATCGCCGCGGAGAAGCCGCCGAACACGGCCTCGGCGGGGATGCCGTTGAGGGTGTGCGTCTGCAGGTCGAAGAACATCTCGGCGCGGAGCACACCGCTCGACGCCGCGCGCGCCAGGTAGTCGCTGGCGAGGTCGTAGAAGTCCTGCTCGGTTCTCAGCACCGCGAGGTTGGCGTAGTAGATGTCGAGGAACGACTGCAGGTCGTCGAAGCGGTAGCGCGCCTCCAGCTCCGGGGGATCGAAGGTGGGCAGGTCGATCCCGTTGCGGCGGGCGAGCGCGATGACGCGCTCGGCCTGGATCGATCCCTCGATGTGCATGTGGAGTTCGGCGACGGGCAGCATGCCCTCGAGCTAACCACACGGCTCCCCGATAGCCTCGAGGCACCCCAGCGAAAGGCGATCCCGTGCCCCGTATCGACGAGGAGACAATCCGCGCCCTGCCCAAGGCCGAGGTGCACGTGCACCTCGAGGGCGCCTTCGAGCTGGTCGACCTGATCGACCTCGCGAAGACCGCGGGCGTCGCGCTGCCGGGCCCCGCCCGGTCGCTGTTCGACATCGGCACCCACGAGGCGCCTCCGGAGGGCGAGGCGGGCGGCATCGGCGGCGGCGGGCTCAGCGGGTTCCTCCGCTTCCTCGACTGGCAGTGCTCCCTCGTCACCACCGCCGAGCAGGCCGCCCGCGCCGCCTACCGTTTCGCCGCCCGCGAGAGCGCCTCGGGCGTCCGCTACGCCGACGTGATCGTGAACCCCGCGCACTGGAGCGCCTGGCGGGGCCGCACCCCACAGCTGCTCGCCGCCCTCGCCGCCGGGCTCGACGAGGCCGCGCAGGACGGCCTCGCCGAGGTCGGCCTGTGCGTCTCCGTGCTGCGGTCGCAGACCAGCCTCGAGGCGCTGGAACTCGTCGACTGGATGGCATCCGCCCGCCCGGATCGCGTCGTCGCCCTCTCGGTCGACGGCGACGAGCGGGTGTCGGGCCGCACCGGCGAGAAGTTCGCGCCCGCGTTCGCCGCGGCCGCCGCCGCCGGCTTCCACCGCACCGTGCACGCGGGGGAGTCGAGCGGCCCCGAGGGCGTCTGGGACGCGCTCGAACTGCTGCTGGCCGAGCGTGTGGACCACGGCGTGCGCGCCGTCGACGACCCCGCGCTGCTGGCACGGCTCGTCGACGACGGCGTCCCGCTCGGGGTCTGCCCGCGCTCGAACGTGCTGCTCGGCGTCTACCCCGACTGGGAGAGCCACCCGGTGCAGCGGCTCCGCGACGCCGGCGTGACCGTGACGGTGAACACCGACGACCCGGCCCCGCTCGGCACCCGGCTCGAGTTCGAGTGGTCGATGTGCGCCGACACCTTCGGCTGGTCGCTCGCCGACCTCCGCGGGATCGCGCACAACTCGATCACCGCCAGCTTCGCTCACGACGACCTCAAGCGGGACCTGCACGCCGAGATCGACGCATTCGAAGCGGATGACGCGGCGGGCGCCCCCGAGGACGCCGCGGGCTGAGCCGCCCGCTACTTGGCGACGAGGGTGGTCTCGAAGCTGTACATGTCGGGCCGGTAGCAGTGCTGGCCGTACTCGATGGCCTTCCCGGAGTTGTCGTACGCCACCCGCTCCATGGTGAGCACGGGGCCGCCCTTCTCGATGCCGAGCAGCTCGGCCTCGTCGCCCCTGGCGCGGCGGGCGCCGATCTTCTGCTTGGCGACCTGGATGGTCACGCCGCGGGCACGGAGGATCTGGTACAGCCCGCGGAGGCGCAGCTGCTCGCCGGTGATGTCGGCGAACTCCGGCGGCAGGTAGTTCTCGAGCACGGCGACCGCCACCCCGTCGGTGCTCCGCTGCCTGCGCAGGAAGACGACGTCCGACCCGACGGCCACGCCCAGCCCGAGGGCGACGAGCTCGGTCGCCGCCCGCGACTCGAGGGTGAGCACCTCGGTGCCGGGCTCGTGGTTCGCGCCCTTCAGGTCTTCGAACAGGCTGGTCAGCTCGACCTGGCGGGTCACCTGCCCCTGCACCACCTGCGTGCCGATGCCGCGGCGGCGCACGAGGAGGCCCTTGTCGACGACGTCCTGGATGGCGCGGCGCACGGTGGGCCGGGAGAGCCCGAGCCGCTGCCCGATCGCGATCTCGTTCTCGAGGCGGGCGCCGGCCGGGATCGTCCCCGAGCGGATGGCCGCCTCCAGTCGCGAGGACACCTGGAAGTAGAGCGGCATCGGGCCCGTGCGGTCGAGGTCGGCGAAGACGTCGTCGGGCCAGAAGGTCTCGTCAGCCGGCACGGTGTCTCATCTCTCGGGGCGGACGCATCCGCTATTCATGTCCCGACAATCTTACTTTGACGGGCCGTGATCGATCCCCGCCCTTGTGCTATTGTTAGGACAATTATTCGCCAGCTCCGTCGACGCCGACGGGCCCCGTCGAGGGAGTTGTGCAGCACGGTATGACGCAGACGAAGAGCGCTCCCGAGGTCGTGGTCATCGGCCGTCTCGGCGTTGACCTGTACCCGCTCCAGGACGGGGTCGGACTCGAGGACGTGTCGACCTTCGGCAAGTACCTCGGCGGCAGTGCGGCGAACGTGGCGGTGGCCGGCGCGCGTTACGGCCACGACGTCGCCCTCGTCTCCCGTGTCGGCGACGACCCCTTCGGCCGCTACCTGCTGCGGGAGCTCGGCGTGCTCGGGGTGCAGTCCCGCTTCGTCGCGGTCGATCCCGAGTACAAGACCCCGCTGACCTTCTGCGAGATGTTCCCGCCCGACGACTTCCCGCTCTACTTCTACCGCGAGCCCAAGGCGCCCGACCTGAACATCACCGAGGGAGACCTCGACCTCGACGCCGTGCGCTCCGCGCGCCTGCTCTGGTGCACGGGCACCGGGCTCAGCGAGGAGCCGAGCCGGGGCGCCAACCTCGCCGCGCTCGCGGCCAGGGCGCGGGCCGACCACACCGTGCTCGACCTCGACTACCGCCCGATGTTCTGGAGCGACCCGGCCGAGGCCACCCGCCAGGTGGGGGCGGCCCTGGAGCACGCGACCGTCGCGGTCGGCAACCGCGAGGAGTGCGAGATCGCGGTCGGCGAGACCGATCCGCATCGGGCGGCAGACGCCCTCCTCGAGCGGGGGATCCGGCTCGCGATCGTGAAGCAGGGGCCGCGCGGCGTGCTCGCGAAGACCCGCGACGAGACGGTGGAGGTGCCGCCGCACCCGGTCACCGTGGTCAACGGGCTCGGTGCGGGGGACGCCTTCGGGGGCGCGCTGACGCACGGCCTGCTCGAGGGCTGGGACCTGGAGCGCACGCTGCGCTACGCGAACGTCGCGGGCGCCATCGTCGCGTCGCGGCGCGAGTGCTCCACCGCCATGCCCACCGCCGCGGAGGTCGACGCGGCGCTGGCGTCGACCCGCGCCGCCGCCCGGGGGGAGCGGTGACCGTGACGGCGATCGACCGCGACCGCCTGCGCAGCATCCGCGCCGAGGACCCGGCGAGCATCGCCCGCGCCTTCGCCGCGCGCGTGCGCCGACCGGTGATCCGCGGCGACGGACGGCTGCTCATCGTCGCCGCCGACCACCCCGCCCGGGGCGCGCTCGCCGTGGGCGGGGGTAGCACGGCCATGGCCGACCGCTACCTGCTGCTCGAGCGCCTCGCGATCGCGCTCGAGCGTCCCGGCGTCGACGGTGTGCTCGGCACCCCCGACGTGATCGACGACCTCGCGGCGCTCGGACTGCTCGACAACAAGCTCATCGTCGGCTCGATGAACCGCGGCGGCCTGCGCGGCGCGACCTTCGAGATGGACGACAGGTTCACCGCCTACGACGTGCCGACCATGGTGCGCTCGGGCATCGACTTCGCGAAGACCCTGCTGCGGGTCAACCTGGGCGACGCCGCGACCGCGCGCACCCTCGAGGAGACGGCGAGGGCGGTCACGGCGGCCGCGGCGGCCGAGCTGCCGATCATGCTCGAACCGTTCATCAGCCGGTGGTCCGAGGGCCGCGTCGTCAACGACCTCGACACCGACGCCGTCGTGATGTCCGTCGCCATCGCGTCCGGGCTCGGCGCCTCCAGCGCCCGCACCTGGCTGAAGCTCCCGGTCGTGGCCGACATGGAGCGGGTGATGGCCGCGACGACGATGCCGACGCTGCTGCTCGGCGGGGACTCGGGGGCCGACCCCGACGAGACCTTCGCGAGCTGGGAGGACGCCCTGTCGCTGCCCGGCGTGCGCGGCCTCACCGTCGGCCGCACGCTGCTCTACCCACCCGACGGCGACGTGGCCGCCGCCGTCGACGTGGCCGCGGCGCTCGTGCACCGCGACCTCGGAATGCAGACGCATGACTGACGCCGCTCCGCGCTGGTTCCACCGCCGGGGCGACCTCGCCCGCGACGGCTGGGAGAGCGTCGTCGACGCGTCGACGCCGGGCTGGGAGCACACCGCGCTCCGGGTCGCCGAGTGCGTCCGGGGAGTCCCGCTCGCGCTGCCAGCGGGGGAGGCGGAGCGCATCGTCGTCCCCCTCGCCGGATCCTTCGTTGTGACGCGCACCGAGAACGGGGAGACGACGCGCACGGTGCTCGCGGGACGCCGCTCGGTCTTCGACGGGCCGACCGACGTGCTCTACCTGTCGTGCGCCGCATCCGCTGTCATCGAGGGCGAGGGCCGGGTGGCCGTCGCCGGCTCGCCGACGGGCGTCGTCCATCCGTCCCGGCACCTCGCGGCCGCGGAGACCCCGGTGGAGCTGCGCGGCGCGGGTCGGTCGAGCAGGCAGGTGCACAACTTCGGAACGCCCGCCGCGCTCGACGCCGAGCGGCTGATCGTCTGCGAGGTGATCACGCCCGCCGAGAACTGGTCGTCGTACCCGCCGCACAAGCACGACGAGCGGGTCGACGGCCACGAGTCGCGGCTCGAGGAGATCTACTACTTCGAGTCCGCCCCGGTGCGCGGCGCCGCCGTCGACGGCGCGGCCGCCTTCGGCATGTTCAGCACGTACTCGTCGCCGGCGGGCGAGATCGCGATCGACGCGATGGTGCGCACGGGCGACATCGCCCTGGTGCCCTTCGGCTACCACGGGCCGGCCGTGGCTGCACCCGGCTACGACCTGTACTACCTGAACGTGATGGCGGGCCCGGACGCCGAGCGGGCCTGGCTCATCAGCGACGACCCGGCCCACGGCTGGGTGCGCGACACCTGGACGGGCCAGGAGATCGACTCGCGCCTGCCCTACACTCCCCGTACCTAGACGAACGAGAGGTGGGCGACGATGCCTGCGACCAGAACGATGACAGTCAGCCAGGCGCTCGTCGAGTTCCTGGCACACCAGTGGACCGTCGACGGTCCCGTCCGCGAGCGGACGATCCCCGGCGTGTTCGGCATCTTCGGCCACGGGAACGTCGCCGGCATCGGGCAGGCGCTCGTGCAGGCGAACGCGGAGCAGCCCGACCTGATGCCCTACTACCAGGCCAGGAACGAGCAGGCGATGGTGCACCAGTCGGTCGGCTACGCGCGGATGCACCGGCGCCGGGCCACCTTCGCCTCGACCGCCTCCGTCGGGCCGGGCGCCACCAACATGCTCACCGGTGCGGCCCTGGCCACGACGAACCGCCTGCCCGCGCTGCTGCTGCCCAGCGACACCTTCGCGACCCGGGTCGCCGACCCGGTACTGCAGCAGCTCGAGCAGCCCGGCGACACGGGGCTCACGGTGAACGACGCCTTCCGGCCACTGTCGCGGTTCTTCGACCGGGTGCAGCGCCCCGAGCAGCTCTACTCCATCGCGCTCGCCGCGATGCGCGTGCTCACCGACCCGGTCGAGACCGGCGCCGTGACGATCGCGCTGCCCGAGGACGTGCAGGTGGAGTCCCTCGAGGTGCCCGTCGAGTTCCTGGCCGACCGCGAGTGGCACATCCGCCGCCCGCCGCCCGAGCGGGACGCCCTGCAGCGCGCGGTCGAGCTGATCCGCACCGCGCGCACCCCCGTGATCATCGCGGGCGGCGGGGTCGTCTACTCGGGCGCCGAGACCGCGCTGGCCGCGCTCGTCGAGGCGACCGGCATCCCGGCGGGCACCACGCAGGCCGGCGGCGGCTCGCTCGTCTGGGACCACCCGCAGTACCTCGGCGCCGTCGGCGCGACCGGCACAACCGCCGCGAACCGTCTGCTCGCCGACGCCGACCTCGTGATCGGCATCGGCACCCGCTACAGCGACTTCACCACCGCATCGCGCACCGCGTTCCAGAACCCCGAGGTGCGCTTCGTCAACATCAACATCGCCTCGTTCGACGCCCACAAGCACGGCACGCAGGTGCCCGTTATTGCGGATGCGCGGGAGGCCCTCACGGCGCTCTCCGGTGCGCTCGCGGGATTCCGCGTCGACGCGGCCTACGCCGAGCGCATCGCGCGCGAGAAGTCCGCCTGGGATGCGACGGTCGACGCCGCCTTCGCCCCGAGCGGCCGCGCACGGCCCGGCCAGTCCGAGATCATCGGCGCGGTGCAGTCGGCCAGCGCCCCGGAGGACGTCGTTGTGCAGGCGGCGGGCTCCCTGCCCGGCGACCTGCACAAGCTGTGGCGGGTGCGCGACCCGCTGGGCTACCACGTCGAGTACGCCTTCTCCTGCATGGGCTACGAGATCGCCGGGGGGCTCGGCGTGAAGCGCGGCGCGCTCGCCGACGGCTCCGACCGCGACGTGATCGTGATGGTCGGGGACGGCTCCTACCTGATGCTCAACTCCGAGCTGGCCACCGCCGTGGCAGAGGGCATCAAGATCATCGTGGTGCTCGTGCAGAACCACGGGTTCGCGTCGATCGGGCACCTGTCCGAGACGGTCGGATCGCAGCGCTTCGGCACGATGTACCGCCGCTACGACGCATCCGCTCGCAATTTCCAGGGCGCTGACGTGCTGCCCGTCGACCTCGCGATGAACGCGCGCAGCTACGGCATCGACGTGATGGAGGTGGCGCCCACCGCCGCGGCGATCGACGACCTGCGCGCGGCCGTCGCGGCGGCGAAGGCGTCGGACCGGTCGACACTCATCCACGTGGAGAGCGACCCGCTCGACTACGCGCCGGGCGGGGAGGGCTGGTGGGACGTGCCGGTGGCCGAGGTGTCGACGATGGAGAGCACACGACGCGCGCGCGCGGAGTACGAGCGGGCGCGCGCCGCCCGCCGGCCCCTGCTCGGAGAGGCGGCGGGCGAGTGAGGGCCCGCGTCGCCGGCGCGCCGGTGAGCTTCGGCGTGTTCGAGATGACGCCGGAGGGCGCGGAGGTGCTCGACCCGGACGACATGCTCGAACTGCTGCGGAGCACGGGGCACAGCGGGGTCGACCTCGGACCGCTCGGCTACCTCGGCCGGGGGGCGGCGCTGCGCGCCCGGCTCCAGCGCTGGGACCTCGAGCTCGCCGGCGGCTGGGTCGAGCTGCCGCTCAGCGACGACGACGCCTTCGCCGCGGCGCTGCCCGATCTCGACGACGCCCTCCGCGCCTTCGACGAGGCGGCCGGGAACGGCCAGACGCTCGCGCCCAAGCCCACCCTCGCCGACCACGGGTCGCCGGCGCGCAAGCGGGCGCCCGGCGGCGGCGCGCGGGTCGACACGCTCGCCGACCCGGGCTGGGACCGCCTCGCCGCGAACGCCGAGGTCGCGGCCGCGCGAGTGCGCGCGGCCGGGTTCGAGCCCACCTTCCACCACCACGCGGGCACCTTCGTCGAGTCGCCCGCTGAGATCGACCGCTTCCTCGAGCGGGTGGACATCGACCTCACGCTCGACACCGGGCACCTGGCCATCGGGGGAGGCGATCCGGTGGCCGTCCTCCGGCGCTGGGGCTCGCGGGTCAACCACGTGCACCTCAAAGACGTCGACTCCGCCGAACTGGCACGCGTCCTCGCCGCAGGCGGCGGGATGACTGAGGTCTGGTCGTCCGGTGCCTTCGTGGCCTTCGGCCGGGGCTCGATCGACCTCGTCGCGGTGCTGGCCGAGCTCGACGCGCAGGGGTTCGACGGCTGGATCGTCGTCGAGCAGGACGTGCTCCCCGCCGCGGGCACCCCGATGCGCGACTTCCGCGAGCAGCGGGCGGCCGACCAGCGGGTGAACCGCGACTTTCTCCGGCGCTGGTGCTGAGCCGCCCGGCCGCACCGCGCACAGGAACACGAACCCAGAACAGGAAGGCGGCACCATGACCACGAGACCCGTTCGTTTCGGTCTGATCGGCACCGGGCGCATCGGACAGGTGCACGCGGCGAGCATCGCGGCGAGCCCCGACACGGAGCTGGCCTGGGTCGCCGACACCGTCGTGGCGGGCGCGCGGAGCACCGCCGCCCGCTACGGGGGCACGGCCACCGACGACGTCGAGGAGATGATCGCAGCGGGGGAGGTGGACGCCCTGCTGGTCGCGTCGCCGACGGCCACGCACATCGACCTCATCGGGCGCGCGGTGGAGGCCGGGCTCGCCGTGCTCTGCGAGAAGCCCATCGACCTCGACATCGCCCGGGTCGAGGCGCTGCGCCCGCGCATCGCCTCCTCCGGGGTGCCGGTGGCGATCGGGTTCAACCGCCGCTTCGACCCCGGCTTCGCCGCCGTGCGCGCCCGGGTCGCCGCCGGGGAGATCGGCGCGCTCGAGCAGCTCTCGATCGTCAGCCGCGACCCCTCGGCGCCGCCCGCGGACTACGTCGGCGTCTCCGGCGGGATCTTCCGCGACATGACCATCCACGACTTCGACATGGCGCGGTTCTTCCTCCCCGACATCGTCGAGGTGACGGCGACGGGCAGCACCGTCTTCGACGACGGCGCGCGCGCCCACGGCGACTTCGACACCGCGGTCACCGTCCTCCGGGCCGCCTCCGGCGCGACGGTGTCGATCACGAATTCCCGGCACAGCGCGATCGGCTACGACCAGCGGCTCGAGGCGTTCGGCGCCGCGGGGATGCTGCAGGTGGCCAACGCCGGCACCAGCCTGGTGAGCTTCTCCGGGGCCGTCGCGGTCGAGGCCCGGCCGCCGTACCAGGAGTTCTTCCTCGAGCGCTACGCCGAGGCCTACGTCGCCGAGCTGCGCGAGTTCGTCAAACTGGTGCGCGGCGAGCCGTCCACCAGCCCCGGCTTCGACGACGGGCGCGCCGCCCTGCTGCTGGCGGATGCCGCGCAGCGCTCGGCCGTCGAGCGCACCGTCGTCCCCGTGGACCTCGGGTAGGCGGGCCTAGGCGTGGTAGGTGCGCGGGCCGGTCACCTCGCGCACGTCCGTCCAGCGGCCGGACTCGGCGCTGCGGATCGCCGCCTCGACGATCTCCGCGGCCGACCAGGCGTCGGCCGCCGAGGGCGCGAGCTGCCTGCGCTCGAGCACCGAGCGCAGGAACAGGGCAGCCTCGATCGTCTTCAGGTCGTCGAAGCCCATGCTCGTTCCCGCGCCGGGCTGGAAGCGCGCGAAGTCGCCGAAGCCGGGCCCCGCCATCACCGTGCGGTAGCCGGAGGAGTCGTCGGCCAGCTGGAGCTCGTTGAGGCGCTGGAAGTCCCAGCGGATCGACCCCGCGGTGCCGTAGACCTCGATCGCGTACTCGGCGCGCGGCCCGACCGCGACCCGGCTCGACTCGAGAACGCCGACCGCGCCGTCGTCGAAGCGCGCCAGTACGGCCGCGTAGTCCTCGTTCTCGACCGTGCCCCTCGGCCCCGCCGTGTCGCCCGCGCTGAAGTGGCTCGCCGCGCCGGAGACGGGCAGCGGCCGCTCGCGGACGAAGGTCTCGGTCATCGCGGTGACCGACGCGATGCGGCCGACCACGTACTGGGCGAGGTCGGCGCCGTGCGACAGGAGGTCGCCGAGCACGCCCGAGCCCGCGCGGTCCCTGCGGAAGCGCCAGCTGAGCGCCCCCGCCGGATCCGAGGAGTAGTCCGCCAGGAGCGAGACGCGCACGTTCGTCACCCGGCCGATCGCGCCGCCGCGTACGAGTTCGCGGGCGCGGGCGACCGCGGGTGCGTGGCGGTAGTTGAAGCCGACGGATGTGACCAGCCCCGCTGAATGGGCGCGTTCCGCGATGTCCCGCGACTCGGCCGCGCCGCGGCCCATCGGCTTCTCGATCCAGAACGGGATGCCGGACGCCACCGCCGCGAGGGCGATCTCGTGGTGGAGGAAGTTGGGCGAGCAGATCGACACGACATCCACCCCGGGGTGGGCGAGCACGTCCCGGTAGTCGGCGGTGCTGTGCCGGTAGCCGAGCGCGTCGCGGGCGTGCTCCCGGGCGTCCTCGTCCGGATCGGCCGCGATCACGAGCTCGGGGGAGGCGCCCAGCTCGGGGTAGTGCTGCGCGGCGGCCAGATAGGCGCGGGAATGGAGTCGTCCCATCCAGCCGACGGAGATCAGACCCACTCCGATGCGGGTTCGTGCGGGCATCTTCCCACCTTTCTCGGGGCGACAACAGCGCTATTCCCGAGACTACACACTGATGACAGAATGTATAGACAAAGTAGGCACGGGACCGTCGACGACGACGAGCAGGCCCGCACTTCAGCGAAGAAGAATTCCAGAGAGGTTTCACACCATGAGGAACACAGTCATTGCGGGCCTGGCCATAGCCGCCGCGGCCGCCCTGGTCCTGAGCGGATGCACCGGCACCGGCCAGGACGCCGGCTCCGATTCCGACTCCGGCGGGGGCGCGACGGTCGATCTCACCTACGCCGTGGTCACCCACTCCGGTCCGGGCGATGCCTTCTGGGACCGGGTGAAGTCGGGCGCGGAGAAGGCCGGTTCCGACTACGGGGTCTCCGTCACCTACAACGCCGACCCCGATCCGGCCAAGCAGTCCCAGCTCATCGACAACGCCGTCGCCCAGTCGGTGGACGGCATCGTCGTCTCGATGGCCAACCCCGACGGGGTCGAGGCCAGCGTCAAGCGCGCGGTCGAGGCCGGTATAGCCGTCGTCACCATCAACTCCGGCATCGAGCGCTCCGCCGAGTTCGGCGCCATCACCCACATCGGGCAGAGCGAGTCGGTGGCCGGCGAGGCCGTGGGCACCCGCCTCGCCGACGAGGGGCTGTCCAAGGCGCTGTGCGTCATCCAGGAGGCGGGCAACGTGGGGCTCGAGGAGCGCTGCAAGGCGGCCGCCTCCACCTTCGGCGGCTCGATGGAGAACCTCCAGGTCGACGGCACGAACGACGCCGAGGTGAAGGCGACGATCAAGTCGAAGCTGCAGGCCGACACCTCGATCGACACGGTGCTCACCCTGGGCGGCCAGTACGCCATCGACGCCGTCGGCGCGGTCGAGGAGTCGGGGAGCACCGCGAAGGTCGCCACCTTCGACCTCTCCGACGACGTCGTCGCCGACGTCGAGGCCGGCTCGATCCTGTTCGCCGTCGACCAGCAGCCCTACGTGCAGGGCTTCGTCGGCATCACGGCGCTGTACCTGCGATCGACCAACGGGAACGACCTGGGCGGCGGGCAGCCGGTCTACTCCGGTCCGGCGTTCGTCACGCAGGACAACGCGGCCGACGTCGCGAAGTACGCGGCCAACGGAACCCGCTAGGCCGACGGCGCACGGGAGGAGCACGCGTTGACTACGACAGACATCGTGACGGTCGCGACCCGACCGAAGCTGGAACGGCACCCCGTGCGCCGCTTCCTCGCACGCCCCGAGATCGGGGCGCTGGTCGCGGCCCTCGCCGTGATGGCCTTCTTCTCCATCTACACGAGCAACTTCATGACCCTCGCCGGCGCGGGCGTCTGGCTGGAGTCCGCGTCCACCTTCGGCATCATGGCGGTCGCGGTCGCCGTGCTGATGATCGGCGGCGAGTTCGACCTGTCGGCCGGGGTGATGACCGGGTTCAGCGCCCTGATCGTCGGGGTGCTCACCACGCACTTCGGCCTGCACATCTGGGTCGCGGTGCTCATCTCGCTCGCCACGGTGCTCGCGGTGGGCGCCCTGAACGGCTTCCTCGTGATGAGAACCGGCCTGCCGAGCTTCATCGTCACGCTCGGCACCTTCTTCGTGCTCGCCGGCGTCGACCTCGCCGTCACCAAGCTGATCACCGGCCAGGTCTCCATCCAGGGGATGGCGAAGGTGCCGCTGTACGACACGATCCAGCCGCTGTTCGGCGCATCCATCCGCATCGGCTCCGGCGTCTTCTACATCTCCGTGCTCTGGTGGTTCCTCGTCACGGCGCTGGCCACCTGGGTGCTGCTGCGCACCCGGGCGGGCAACTGGGTCTTCGCGGTCGGCGGCGCGCTGCACTCGGCCCGCCAGGTCGGCGTGCCCATCCTGAGAACGAAGATCGGCCTCTTTATGACCACGGCGGCCGCCGCCTGGCTCGTCGGCATGATCTCGCTCTTCCGCACCTCGACCGTGCAGGCGAACACGGGCGTCGGCCAGGAGTTCATCTACATCATCTGCGCGGTGGTGGGCGGATGCCTGCTCACCGGCGGCTTCGGGTCGGCGATCGGCGCGGCGCTCGGCGCGCTCATCTACGGCATGGTCTTCCAGGGCATCACCTTCGCGCAGTGGGACACCAACTGGCTCCGCACCGTGCTCGGCGTGATGCTGCTGCTGGCCGTGCTGCTCAACCACTGGGTGCGTCTGCGGGCGGGAGGAAGCAAATGAGCACGGAAGCGCTGCCGGTGCGGCCGGTCATCGAGGTCAGGGACATCGGGAAGAGCTACGGCGCGATCACCGCGCTCAGCGGGATCTCCACCTCCGTCTACGCCGGCCAGGTCACCTGCGTGCTCGGCGACAACGGGGCGGGGAAGTCCACCTTCATCAAGATCCTCGCCGGGTCGCACGCGCCCAGCCACGGCGAGCTGCTGCTCGACGGCGAGCCCGTGCACTTCTCGTCGCCGCGGGCCGCCCTCGACACGGGGATCGCGACCGTCTACCAGGACCTCGCGGTCGTCCCGCTGATGCCCGTGTGGCGCAACTTCTTCCTCGGCTCCGAGCTGACGAAGGGGAGGGGACCGCTGCGCCGGCTCGACATCGCGGCCATGAAGCGCATCACCACCACCGAGCTGGCCAACATGGGCATCGACCTCCGCGACGTCGACCAGCCGATCGGCACCCTCTCCGGCGGCGAGCGGCAGTGCGTGGCGATCGCCCGGGCCGTCTACTTCGGTGCACGGGTACTGATCCTCGACGAGCCGACCGCGGCCCTGGGCGTCAAGCAGTCGGGGGTCGTGCTGCGCTACATCGCGCGCTCGCGCGACCGCGGCCTCGGTGTCATCTTCATCACCCACAACCCGCACCACGCCTACCCCGTGGGCGACCGCTTCCTGCTGCTCAACCGCGGCACAAGCCTCGGCACCTTCGAGAAGAAGGACATCACGCTGGGCGAGCTGACCAGCCTGATGGCCGGAGGGGCCGAGCTCGACTCCCTCACCCACGAGCTCGAGCGCGAGCTCGGCGCCGACTCGGCGATCGTGGCGGAACTGCAGCAGGAGGCGACCGAGCGACCCCGACCCTGACCACGAGCCCTCACCACGAGCCCTGACCTCCCGGCCCCGACCGCCCGGCGTGCGCCGGAGGCCTGCGGCACAATGGAGGTCATGCGGTGGTTTCGGCGGAGAGGGCTCGATCTCGGCCGCTATGTCGCGCCCGAGCCGGTCGCCCCCGCGCCCGTGGAGCAGATCGTGGCCGAGGGTGCTCTCATCGGGTCCTCCGTCGTGCGGCTCACCCTGCGCAACCGGGTGATCGTCGACGTGCTGCGCGACCGCCGCGACCTCGACGTGGCCCGTCTCGCGGCCGCCGCGGCGGCGGAACTGGAGACGCTCGCCGACCAGGAGTGGGCCTCGGCCGAGCGCATCCGCCTGCGCCGCAATGTGGAGCGCGGCGGGGCGGGGGCGGGCGAAGTCGATCCCGACAGCCTCGCCGAGAGCCTGCGGCGGGAGCGTGTGCACCGCGGCCTGTCCGCGGCCTTCGCCGCTCGCGCCACCGACCAGGACGTGGTCGGCGAGATCGTGGAACGCTCCCGCGACGAGGCCTGGGCGGAGATCGCCGCGGTCATCGCGAAGCGCGCCGGCGAGTGGGCCCTCGTGCACGACCGCGACCCGCGCTACGACGAGGAGCGCGCGGAGCGGCTGGGCGCGCTCGTCGCGGTCGACCTCACCGAGCTCGCCCAGCAGCGCGGGGTGGATCTCTAGGCGACCCTACGACCGGCCGACGCCGTCCAGCTCGAAGGGCAGCGTCGCATCCGCTCGAACGGCCGGCGGCTCCATCTCGGCCGCCGTCAGCGGTTTCGCGGCCGACTCCACCAGCCCGGGGGCGCCGATCACCTTCGTCTCGTCGAGCGCGCCGAGCTTGCGGGCCGACACCAGCACCCGCGACTCCAGCGAGTTGGCGAACTGGTTGTAGCTCGCCACAGTGCCGTCGATCGAGCGCCGCAGCTTGTCGGCGTGCTCGGAGAGCGTCGACAGCCGCTGGTAGAGCTCCTTGCCGGTCTGGAACAGGTTCTTGGCCTCGTCGGTGAGCACGTCCTGCTGCCAGGTGAACGCCACGGTCTTCAGCACCGACCAGAGGGTGACGGGCGAGGCCAGCGCCACCCGCTTGCCGAAGGCGTAGTCCATGATCGACGGGTCGGCCTCCATGGCGGATGCGACGAGGGACTCGCTGGGGATGAACGCGATCACGAGTTCCGGCGACGCGTCGAGACCCGCCCAGTACGCCTTGCTCGCCAGCGCGTCGATGTGCCCGCGCACCACGCGCACGTGCTGCTTCATCAGGGCCTCGCGGCGTGCGCCCTCCTCGCCGGTGGCGGTGACGGCGATCTGCGAGGCCTCGAGGTAGGCGGTGAAGGGCACCTTGGCGTCGACCGCGATGTTCTTGCCGCCGGGCAGGTGCACCACCATGTCGGGGCGGCCGGATCCGGCGTCGGAGCTGACCGAGGTCTGCACGTCGAAGTCCACCCGTTCGATGAGCCCGGCGGCCTGCACCACGTTGCGCAGCTGGGTCTCTCCCCACACGCCGCGCGTGCCGTTGTTGCGCAGAGCCGAGGCGAGCGACTCGGCGGTGCCGCGCAGGCGCTCCTCCGACTCGGTGGCGTTCTTGAGCTGCTCGCTGAGCTGGCCGTGCTGCAGGCTGCGCTGCGCCTCGAGCTCGGCCACGGTCTGCTGCATCGAGCGCAGGGTCTCCTGCACGGGCGAGAGCGCCTGCAGCACGCGGTTGTCGTCGTCGCGGCGGTGCTGCCCGGAGCGCTGCTGCTCGAGCAGCTGCTCGACCTGCTCGCGCAGGGCCACCGCCGTGGCGTCGGCGGCCGCCGCCTCGGACTTCAGCTCGCCGAGCACGTTCATCTGGTCGAGCACCCGCTGCTGGCCGAGCAGCGCCGCCTGCTGGTCGAGTGCCGAGGTGCGGGCGGCGCCGCGGGCGCGCGCCACGAGCAGCCCGATCACTGCGCCGAGCAGTACGCCGATCGCCAGGCCGAGCAGCAGAGAGAGCATGGGGTCCATGCCGCCCAGTGTCGCATCCGCCCCCGACACCGCGTCGTGACCTGCCGAATGAAGGAGAATTCGGCGGCGCGGCCCCTCGATCCCCATCGAATCGCGCGGCGGCGAGGTTTCTCCTTCATTCGGCAGGCGCCAGCGGGTTAGTTGACCGGGCCGGTCCACTTCTCGCCGGGGCCCTTGCCCACGGCGTCGGGGATCGACGAGGCCTCGCGGAAGGCGAGCTGCACCGTGCGCAGTCCGTCGCGCAGCGCGAGGGCGTGGTGGTCGCCGAGCTCGGGCGCGCTGGCGGTCACCAGTCCGGCGAGCGCGTTGATCAGCTTGCGCGCCTCGTCGAGGTCGATCTGCGAGGAGGCGTCCGGGTCGTCCGCGAGCCCGAGCTTCACCGCGGTGGCGCTCAGCAGGTGGATGGCCACGGTGTTGATCACCTCGATGGCGGGCACCTCGCCGATGTCGCGGATCTCGACGTCGGGGTCGAGGTTCGAGTCGCTGTGATCGTGGCCGTCCCCGCCGTGGAGAGTGGAGCTGGGGGAGTGGTCGTGGGAGTAGGGCTCGCTCATCAAAGTCTTCCTTAGTCTTTTCGCGCGGTGTCTGCTATTCTTGTGCAGGCTTCGGGGCTTGCCCCGATACGAAAGTGGAGATTCTCCCACCCGTCAACCGCTTCTCAAGGTTACCGGGTAGTTACACCCCGCCGACGTTCGTACGAGAGTGCGCACAACGGTAGACAAACAGGGTGTTGGCATCGTTTTACACACGGCGCGTGAATTCTTCTCTTCGTCCCTGCCCGGCATCCGCCCGACAGTGTGGCCACACAGACAACAAGAGGAGTTCCGCATCAGCGATCCCCGTACTAACGACCGAATCCGCGTACCGGAGGTCCGACTCGTCGGAGCCGAAGGCGAGCAGATCGGTGTCGTTGCCATTGACGTGGCACTTCGACTTGCCCAGGAGGCCGACCTGGACTTGGTTGAGGTTGCTCCCAACTCCAAGCCCCCCGTCGCCAAGATCATGGACTACGGCAAGTTCAAGTACGAAGAGGCGCAGAAGGCCAAGGAGGCCCGTCGCAACCAGGCGAACACGATCCTCAAAGAGGTCCGTTTCCGCCTGAAGATCGACGTGCACGACTACGAGACCAAGCGCAAGCGCGCCGAGGGCTTCCTCGCCGCCGGCGACAAGGTCAAGGCCATGATCCTGTTCCGCGGTCGCGAGCAGTCGCGTCCCGACCAGGGTGTGCGTCTCCTCAAGCGCTTCGCAGAAGACGTGTCGGAGTTCGGCACCATCGAGTCCAGCCCCACGATCGACGGCCGCAACATGGTCATGGTCATCGGGCCGCTCAAGACGAAGGCGACAGCCAAGGCCGAGGCCGAGGCACGCCGCGTCGCGAACAAGCCGGCAAAGGGCCAGGCATCAGCGGATGACTCGGCTGACGCCGACGAGGCCGACGACACCCCAGAAACCACCACGGATGTATCGGCTGAAGCAGTCGCCGATGAAGCACCAACGAAAGAGGATAAAGATGCCTAAGCAGAAGACGCACTCGGGCGCCAAGAAGCGCTTCAAGCTCACCGGTACCGGCAAGATCAAGAAGCAGGGTGCCGGCATGCGGCACAACCTCGAGGTCAAGTCGAGCAAGGTCAAGCGCAGCCTGAACAAGGACCGCCTTGTCGCTCCCGCCGACGCCAAGATGATCAAGAAGCTTCTCGGCAAGTAGTTCCGACTACTTACCCCGCCCCCAAGAATTTAGGACAAGAACAATGGCAAGAGTAAAGAGAGCAGTAAACGCTCACAAGAAGCGTCGCGTCATCCTCGAGCGCGCCAAGGGCTACCGCGGACAGCGTTCGCGCCTGTACCGCAAGGCCAAGGAGCAGGTCACCCACTCGCTCGTCTACGCGTACCGCGACCGCCGCGCCCGCAAGGGTGACTTCCGCCGCCTGTGGATCCAGCGCATCAACGCCGCCTCCCGCGCGAACGGCCTCACCTACAACCGTCTCATCCAGGGACTGAACCTCGCCGGCATCGGCGTCGACCGTCGTATGCTCGCCGACCTCGCGGTCACCGAGCCCGCCACGTTCGCCGCGATCGTCGCGACCGCCAAGGCAGCACTGCCCGCGGACACCTCGGCCCCCAAGGTCAAGGCGTAACACCCCGTTCCATCTCACCGACGCGCTGGTGCCCCTCGTGGGCACCAGCGCGTTGGCCGTTAAAGAGCGGCCGTCCCCGTTACGCTGGTGAGCATGATTGACAACCCGCGTTCCCCACGAGTACGCGGCGTGGCAAAGCTCGCCAAGAGGGACGCCCGGTCGCAGACCGGCTTCTTCCTTCTTGAGGGCCCCCAAGCCGTTACCGAAGCTCTCACCTACCGGTCGGAGCTTCTCGTAGAGCTCTTCGCCACCCCCACCGCGCTCGACAAGTACCCCGAGATCGCGAGGATCGCCGAGGAGATCGACCTCGAGGTCGAATTCGTGACCGAGGACGTGCTCGACTCGATGGCCGACACGGTGACCCCGCAGGGCATCATCGCCGTCTGCAAGCAGTTCCCCACCTCCCTCAAAGACATCCTCAGCAGCGAGCCGAAGCTCATCGCCATCCTCGAAGAGGTGCGCGACCCCGGCAACGCGGGCACGATCATCAGGGCAGCGGATGCGGCGGGAGCTGACGCCATCATTCTGACCGGCCGCAGCGTCGACCTCTACAACCCGAAGGTCGTCCGCGCCACGACCGGATCGATCTTCCACATCCCGGTGGCCATCGCCGCCGACCTCGACGTGGTCATCGAGAAGGTCAAGGGATACGGCCTCCAGGTGCTCGCCGCCGACATCAAGGGCGCCGACCTGCTCGAGGCCCGCACCAGCGGCGTGCTCGACAAGCCGACGGCCTGGCTCTTCGGCAACGAGGCGCGCGGTCTGAGTGACGAGAACTTCGCCCTCGCCGACAGCGCGATCACCGTGCCGATCTACGGCAACGCGGAATCCATGAATCTGGCGACCGCCGCATCCGTCTGCCTGTACGAGAGCGCGTTCGCCCACAAACTCGCCGAATAGGCGATCGATTGTTTCAACTGAGTTAAGAAGTCGCTTCCAGTTTGTACCCCACCTCTCACCTGTGGTTGGGTGGGGTTCATGGAACCACTAGTCGTCGTCGACCACGTCAATAAGCACTACGGCGAACTTCACGTTCTGAAGGACATCACCACCACCATTCACCGTGGTGAAGTGGTCGTCGTCATCGGGCCGAGCGGGTCGGGCAAGTCCACCCTCTGCCGGGCGATCAACCGCCTCGAGACCATCGACAGCGGATCCATCACCATCGACGGCAAGCTCCTCCCGGAGGAGGGCGCCGAGCTGGCCCGCCTGCGCGCCGACGTCGGCATGGTGTTCCAGAGCTTCAACCTCTTCTCGCACAAGACGATCCTCGAGAACGTCACGCTGGGCCAGACCAACGTGCGCAAGCGCTCGAAAGCGGATGCGAACAAGCGCGCGATGGAACTGCTCGACCGGGTCGGCGTCGCCAACCAGGCGAACAAGATGCCCTCACAGCTCTCCGGCGGCCAGCAGCAGCGCGTGGCCATCGCCCGCGCCCTCGCGATGGACCCGAAGGTGATGCTCTTCGACGAGCCCACCTCCGCACTCGACCCCGAGATGATCACCGAGGTGCTCGACGTGATGGTCGGCCTCGCCAAGGAGGGCATGACCATGGTCGTGGTCACCCACGAGATGGGCTTCGCCCGCAAGGCCGCGCAGCGGGTGCTGTTCATGGCCGACGGATCGGTCGTCGAGGAAGCCACGCCCGAGGAGTTCTTCACCAACCCCCAGAGCACGAGAGCGAAAGACTTCCTCTCGAAGGTACTCACCCACTAATCGGTGGGCGAGCAACACAGCACCACAGCAACCAGGAGGAAACCATGAGACTCAACAAGGGTCTAATGATCTCAGCCATCGCCCTCACCGGCGTTCTCGCTCTCAGCGGATGCACCAACTCCGCTGAGGAGGCGCCCGAGGCCACCGTCGAGGAAGACGTCAGCTTCGAGGCGGGCACCACTATGGCCGAGCTCAACGAAGCCGGCAAGATCACCATCGGCACCAAGTTCGACCAGCCGCTCTTCGGCCTCGTCGGACCGTCGGGCGACCCGGTTGGATTCGACGTCGAGATCGGTAAGCTCATCGCTGCCAAGCTCGGCATCTCCGCCGACAACATCGAGTGGAAGGAGACCGTCTCCACCAACCGCGAGCCGTTCATCCAGAGCGGCGAGGTCGACCTGGTCATCGCCACCTACACGATCAACGACAAGCGCAAGGAAGTCGTCTCCTTCGCGGGCCCCTACTACGAGGCCGGCCAGGACATCCTGGTGCTCGAGGGCAACCCCGAGAACATCGAAGGACCGGAAGACCTCGAGGGCGTCAACGTCTGCAGCGTCTCCGGCTCCACCTCCGAGGCCAACCTCGCCGAGTACGGCGCCGTCGTGCTCCCGGCCACCGGCTACAGCGACTGCCTCGAGCCGCTCCGCAGCGGTCAGGTCTCGGCCGTCTCCACAGACAACGTCATCCTGGCCGGCCTCGCCGACCAGAACGAGGGCTTCGAAGTGGTCAACAACCCCTTCACGCAGGAGCCCTACGGCATCGGCCTCGCGCTCGAGGACGACGAGTTCCGCACCTGGATCAACGAGGTTCTGACCGAGTCCTACGACGACGGCGACTGGGAAGCCGCCTGGGAGGCCACCGCGGGCAAGGTCCTCGACCTTCCCGAGCCCCCGACCGTGGACGACTACACGCGTCCGTAGTCCCATCAGTGGGTGAAGGTCCACGCGGCTCGGCCGCGTGGACCTTTGCTCCGTCGCAACACCAACGCCAGTCATCGGCAAGAAAGGGAGGTGGGCTATGGATGCCGTCATCGAAAATCTTCCAACGTTCCTCGACGGATTCGGGAAGACGCTCGCTCTCCTCGGCATATCGGGGGTCTCCGCGCTCGCGCTCGGCCTGCTCGTCGCCGCGATGCGCATCTCGCCGGTCGGCTCGCTCCGCGGCTTCGCCGCCTTCTACACCGAGATCGTGCGCAACACCCCGCTCACCCTCGTGCTCTTCTTCATGGCCGTCGTTGTGCCGTACCTGGGCATCCGTGCCGACTACTTCGTGCTCGCGGCCGTCGGCCTCACCGTCTACACCTCGCCCTTCTTCGCCGAGGCCATCCGCTCGGGCATCAACGGCGTGCCCATCGGCCAGGCTGAGGCCGCACGCAGCCTCGGACTCGGCTTCGGCCAGACCCTGCGCCTGATCGTCCTGCCGCAGGCGCTGCGCATGGTCGTCCCGCCGCTGATCAACGTCTTCATCGCTCTCACCAAGAACACCTCCGTCGCCGGCGGGTTCTTCGTGGTCGAGCTGTTCGCATCCGCCCGTGTCGTCATCAACGTGCGCGGTGACGCGGTCATCGCGATCCTCATCGCGGTCGCCGCGTTCTACCTGCTCGTCACCATCCCGCTCGGCTTGATAGCCGGCCGGGTCGAGAAGAAGGTGGCGATCCTGCGATGAGCTCCTCTGTTCTGTACGACGCCCCCGGACCCAAGGCCCGCCGCCGCTCGAAGATCATCTCCATCGTCGGCATCGTCCTCATCCTCGGCCTGATCGCCTGGGTGTTCTCGGCTCTCGCCGCGCCCCGCGTCTCGATCAACGGCGCCGTGTCGCCCAGCCTGCTCGACCCGAGCCGCTGGGACATCTTCTCCGACGTGCAGCTCTGGCTCGGCCTCGGCGACGGTCTCGCCGCGACGCTGCGCATGGCCGGCGTCGCCGCCGTCGGTGCGATCGTGATCGGCCTGCTGTTCTGCTTCGGCCGCACCTCCGCCACCGCGTGGATCCGCATCCCCTCGTCGATCCTGCTCGAGTTCTTCCGCGGCATCCCCGTGCTGCTGCTGATGCTGTTCACGCTCCTCGTGTTCAGCACCGGCGCCTACTGGGCCGGCGTCGCGGGGCTCGCGATCTACAACGGCGCGATCATCGGCGAGGCGCTGCGTGCGGGAATCCTGTCGCTGCCCAAGGGCCAGCGCGAGTCGGGGCTGGCCCTCGGCCTCACCCCGCTCAAGACCCGTCTGATCATCGAGTTCCCGCAGGCCTTCCGCCAGATGCTGCCGATCATCATCGCCCAGCTGGTGGTGCTGCTCAAGGACACCTCGCTCGCCTACGTGATCAGCTACCCCGAGCTGCTGCGCAAGGGCATGACCTTCCTCGCCAACTACTACGGCGAGAACTACCGCTTCTCGCTGTTCGTGATCGTGCTCGCGATCTACCTCGCGCTCAACCTCGCGCTGTCCTGGCTCGCCCGTGTTGTGGCGCGCCGCACCGCGGGCGGTCGACCGAAGCGCGGGCGACGCACCACGGTGGGCGAGAAGGTGCTGCTGCAGCCGGATGCCGGCGGCACCGGAGTCGGCGGCGGAGCGATTCTCTAGCAGCCCCGCACCGCCCGCACCGGGCTGCCGCGGGGGAACCCCGGGGCAGCGCCGAAGAGGCTAGACCGCCCAGACCGCCGCGTTCGCGGAGTCGAGCGACCGGAACCTCGTGCTGCCGGACTTGGCGATCGCGGTCACCCGGCGCGCGATCGCCTCGAGCTCGCGGGTAGAGGCGTCCCAGTTCGCGTGGGCGATCGAGTAGGCCAGTGCGGCCTCGCCCGACCAGCCGCCGCGCAGCTCGTTCGCGCGCCGCTCGAGCGTGTCGAGGATCTTCTCGATCTCGTCGAGAGCGACGGTCATCTGGGCGGCGACCTCGTCGAGCTGGTCGCTGTTCACCTTGATCACTCGAGCCATCAGCGTTCTCCACTTCCCGCCGCGGGCGACCGCGGCGTCTGGTCGGCGCCGGCCCCGAAGGCGGCGTGACGCTCCTCGTCGGACATCGCATCGACATCCGCTCTGAACTGCTTCTGGCCCGCCTCGAGCAGGGGCTGGAACTCGGGGAGCGCCATCAGGTCGCGCGCGCTCGCCTTGCCCTCGAGCACCTTCTGCGCCATCTCGCGCACCTCGCGGTCGACATTGGCGAAGCGGAGCCGCGCCACCGAGTCGTTCAGCAGCTTGCCGACGTCGCTGGCAGGGTCGACGGTGGGCAGCAGCTGCGGGCCGTCCTCCGCGTTGTCGGGGAAGGGTGTCTCGTTCGGGTTCGTCATTGCGTCAGACCGCCGGGTTGTCGTAGGGAACGGGCTTGGGGTACTCGGCACCGTCGACCGCGAAGGACTCGAAGACGCCGATGGCGGCTCCGAGGGCGTCGATGATGTCGAGGGTCGTCTGGAGGGCGTCGTAGGCCTCCTTGGCGAGGTAGGCCGCGCGGCCGAGAGCCACGGTCCCGCCGACGCCGCCGATCACGGCGCCGACCCCGGTGAAGGCCGTCGCGCCGCCGGCTGCATAGGCGATGGCGGCAACGATCAGCGAGTCCATGATGCCGGTGAAGAAGCCGCCGACGAGGCTGCCCGTGCTCTCCATACCCATCGCGACGATACCGAACTGGGGCGCGAGCTCGGTCGCCTGGTCGCCGGCGTCGCGCGACGTCGCGCCCATCCTCGTGAAGAAGACGTTCGCGGCATCCGCTGCCTCGCCGTCCCAGCTGCTCGCGGTCTCGGACATCGCGTAGGTGATGTTGGAGCCCTGGCTGCGGTGGAAGTCGCCGAGATTCTTCAGCGCCGACTCGACGGCGAAGAGCGACGCCCAGTTGCCGGAGAGCTTCTTGGAAACCTCGTCGACCGGGTTCCAGCTGAAGATCTGGCCGATGATGTCGGAGATCAGGCCGCTCGGGCTCAACCAGTCAGTGGTGAGGATCTGGCTGACGAGGTCGGACGGCGCCTCGGTCGCCGGGGCAGTCAGGTGCGACGCGGGGTCGTCCGGCGGCACGATGCAGGCGGAGTCCGTGGCGGGGGACTGCGCGTCGCCCGAGTCGACCGGGTAGGGGTAGGCCGCGTCGAGCTCGGCCTCGATCGCGTCGTCGAGTTCGCGCGAGCGCTGCGCCGTCGCCGCGATCTCCTCGCCCGACAGGCGCAGAGCGTCCGCGAGCTCGGAGTGCAGGGTCAGGAGGGCGTCGCGGGCGATGTTGCAGTGCCCGAGAACCATCGCGAACAGTCCTGTGGAGTCGAGGACGGTGAGCGACATGTGGTCCGTCACGTACGTGTCGGCCTGGCCGACCTTCTCCGACAGCGAAGTGAGCGTCGCCGCGTGCGCGTCGAGCGCACTCGGATCGATGGTGAATGCCATGGTCCCCCTGAATTGCGAAATGCTGAACGATCTCGCTCCAGCGTAGGCGAGAATGCTTCGGCAACGCTAGTGGAATAGCCCTCGGGCGGGACCGCCCGCTGGATCTAGCTGCACTCCACCGTGCCGGTCGCCGTCGCGGCGGTGTCGATGCTCGTGCCGACGCGGCCGACACCGTTGTCGAAGGTGACGGGGGTGACGACCCCCGCGAGCCCGTCGAGAGTGATGCTCGTGGCGTCGCTGTCGAACTCCTCGGAGCTGATGAACCAGAGGCCGTCGCCCAGGCCGATCGAGATGGAGTAGCTCTGGCGTTCCGCGGTGTCGGTGGCGGACGCGCGGAGCAGGCCCCAGTCGTCCGCGTCGGACTCGCCGTCGGCGGAGTAGACCAGCGTTCCCGCCAGCTCCGAGCAGTCCACCTCGGGCAGTGCGACGGCGGCGTCGACGGCCTCGCCCGCGTCGGAGTAGCCGACGCTCAGGCTCTGGTCGGACGGCGCGGAACCCCCGGAGCAGCCGGCGAGCACCAGCATGGCGCCAGCGGCCACCGCCGGTACGACTGCGAGCCTGGCCGCGGATCTGTTGCTTCTCATCACGGAGTTCCCCCTGGTTGTTCGCCTCGCCAAATATGTGGCGGTCAGAAAATCCTAACCCGGTCCATGCGGACACCATTCAGGAGCGCGGCCGCCCCGCATCCGTGACGGGTGGCCCGTCCGACTAAACTCGGGTTCCGTGCCAGAACCCACAGAGATCACCGAAGAAGCCGCCACCGCGGCGGCGGAAGCTGCCCTCGCAGCGATCGCCGCAGCCAGCACGGTGAGCGAGCTCAAGCTCGCCCGTGCCGCCCACACCGGGGAGGCGTCGACGCTCGCGAAGCTGAACGCGCTCATGCGCAGTGTGCCCGGCGACCAGAAGGCCGCCGCCGGCAAGCTCATGGGCCAGGCCAGGGGCACCGTCAACCAGGCCATCGCCGCCCGCGAGGCCGAGCTGGCCGTCGCCGAGGAGAACGCCAAGCTCGCCGCCGAGGCGGTCGACGTCACCGCCGTGCCCGTGCGCTGGAAGGCCGGCGCCCGGCACCCGATCTCCCTCCTGATGGAGAAGATGAGCGACATCTTCGTCGGCATGGGCTGGGAGGTGGCGGAGGGGCCGGAGCTCGAGAACGAGTGGTTCAACTTCGACTCCCTCAACTTCGACGAGGACCACCCCGCCCGCGCCATGCAGGACACCTTCTTCGTCGCGCCCGTCGACAAGCACCTGGTGCTGCGCACCCACACCAGCCCCGTGCAGATCCGCTCGCTCCTCGGCCGGGAGCTGCCCGTCTACATCGTCGCGCCCGGCCGCGTCTACCGCACCGACGAGCTCGACGCCACGCACACCCCGGTGTTCCACCAGATCGAGGGCATCGCCATCGACAAGGGCCTCACCATGGCGCACCTGCGCGGGACCCTCGAGCACCTCGCCCGCGCCACCTTCGGCGAGGGCGCGCAGATCCGCCTGCGCCCCAACTTCTTCCCCTTCACCGAGCCCAGCGCCGAGATGGACGTCTGGCAGCCGAACGCCAAGGGCGGGGCCCGCTGGGTGGAATGGGGCGGATGCGGGATGGTGAACCGCAATGTGCTGCGCGCCGCCGGCATCGATCCCGACGAGTACCAGGGCTTCGCCTTCGGCCTCGGCATCGACCGCACCCTGCAGTTCCGCAATGACATGAACGACATGAGAGACATGGTCGAGGGCGACATCCGCTTCAGCCAGCAGTTCGGAATGGTGGTCTGATGCGTATCCCAATCAGCTGGCTCGGCGAGTACGTCGACCTGCCCGAAGACGTCAGCGTCGAGCACCTGCACGCAGCCCTCGTCAAGGTCGGCTTCGAGGAGGAGGACGTGCACGGCTTCGACCTCAGCGGACCCGTCGTCGTCGGCCAGGTGCTCGAGTTCACGCCCGAGCCCCAGACCAACGGCAAGACCATCAACTGGTGCCAGGTCGACGTCGGAGAAGCGGAGCCGCGCGGCATCGTCTGCGGCGCCCACAACTTCGCCGTCGGCGACAAGGTCGTCGTGTCGCTGCCCGGCGCGGTGCTCCCCGGCCCGTTCCCGATCGCCGCCCGCAAGACCTACGGCCACGTCTCCGACGGCATGATCGCCTCGGCCCGCGAGCTGGGCCTCGGCGACGAGCACGACGGCATCCTGCTGCTGAAGAGCCTCGGCCTCGACCCCGAGCCCGGCGTCGACGCGCTGTCGCTGCTCGGCCTGGACGACTTCGCGGTGGAGATCAACGTCACACCCGACCGCGGCTACGCGCTCTCGCTGCGCGGCGTCGCCCGCGAGTACTCGCACTCCACCGGCGCCTCCTTCCGCGATCCCGCACTGGGCGTGCCCGCCGTACCCGCCGAGGGGTTCGGCGTCGTGGTGAACGACACCGCCCCCATCCGCAACCGCGACGCGGTGAGCGTCTTCGAGACGCGCGTCGTGCGCGGCATCGACGCCACCCTGCCCACCCCGTCGTGGATGGTCGCCCGCCTGGCCCTGGCCGGCGTGCGCTCGATCTCGCTGCCGGTCGACATCACCAACTACGTGATGTTCGAGCTCGGCCAGCCGATCCACGGCTACGACCTCGCGAAGCTCGCCGGCGGCATCGCGGTGCGCCGCGCGGCCGCGGGGGAGGCCATGACCACCCTCGACGGGGTGAAGCGCACCCTCGACGCGCAGGACCTGCTGATCACCGACGACTCCGGCCCCATCGGCCTGGCCGGCGTGATGGGCGGCGGCACCACCGAGATGAGCGGCACCACCACCGACGTGCTCATCGAGGCCGCCAACTTCGACCCGATCTCGATCGCGCGCACCGCACGCCGCCACCGCCTGCCCTCCGAGGCGTCCAAGCGCTTCGAGCGCGGCGTCGACCCCGCGGTGGCCGCGCCAGCAGCCGACCGTGTTGTGCAGCTGCTCGTCGAGCTCGCCGGCGGAACGATCGACACCCTCGGGTCCAGCTTCGACGCGAGCGAGACGCCCTTCGCCATCGAGCTGCCCGTCGACTACGCCGCCGGCCTGATCGGCGTGGACTACACCCCGCACGAGATCGAGTCCGCCCTCACCATGATCGGCGCCACCGTCGACAGCGGTGCCGGCGCCTACGTCGTGGTGCCGCCGAGCTGGCGCCCCGACCTCACCGACAAGGCCACGCTGGTCGAGGAGGTCGCCCGCATCGTCGGCTACGACCGCATCCCCTCCGTGCTGCCGGTGGCCCCCTCTGGCCGCGGACTCACCCGCGGCCAGCGCCTGCGCCGCGCCGCCACGCAGTCCCTCGCAAGCGGCGGGCTCACCGAGGTGCTCTCCTACCCCTTCGTGAGCGAGGCGGGCAACGCGCTCTTCGGCTCGGCCGACGGCACCGCCGTGCCCGCGATCAGGCTGGCCAACGCCCTCGACTCGGAGAACGGCTGGATGCGCACCTCGGTGCTGCCCGGCCTCATCGACGCCGCCCGCCGCAACCTCTCGCGCGGCCTCACCGACCTCGCGCTCTACGAGGTCGGCACGGTCTTCCGTCCCGTCGCCGGTGCCGAGTACGGCAGCGGACCGCTCCCCGTCGGCAACGAGCGCCCGTCCGACGAGACGCTCGCCGAGCTGAACGCCGGCATCCCGCCGCAGCCGTGGCACGCCGCCGCCCTCTTCGTGGGCGACGCCGTCGCCAAGCAGCCCGGGCTCGCCGCCGTGCCCGCCGGACTCGCCGACGCGCTCGGCGCGGCGCACCAGCTCGCCACCGCGGTCGGCGCGCGGCTCTCGGTGCGCCAGGGCGCGCACCACGCCATGCACCCCGGACGCACCGCCGCCCTCTTCGCGGGCGAGACCCTCGTCGGCTTCGCGGGCGAGCTGCTGCCCGCCGTCGCCGCCGACAAGGACCTGCCGCGCGTGGTCGCGCTGCTCGAGCTCGACCTCGACGCGCTCATCGCCAGCACCAGCGACGACGTGACCCCCCGCCCGATCGTGTCGTTCCCGGCGGCGACGCAGGACCTCTCGCTGGTCGTAGCGGATGCCACTCCCGCCGGAGATCTGCTGGCCGCGGTCATCGAGGGGGCCGGCCCGCTGCTCGAGCACGCGCACCTCGTCGACGACTACCGCGGTGCCGGTGTGGGGGAGGGGGCCAAGTCGCTCACCTTCGCACTGCGCTTCCGGGCACCGGACCGCACGCTCACGGCGGCCGAGGCCACCGAGGCGAAGACCGCGGCGGTCGAGCTGGCGAGCGCGCGCTTCGGGGCGACGCTGCGCGAGTAGCGCTCACCCCGCATCCGGTTTCGATACGCGAACTCGCTTCGCTCGCCTGCTACTCAACCGGCGGGCTTTGCCGCTGGTTTGGATACGCCTGCTCCTTCGTCGCCTGCTACTCAACCGGCGGGTCTTCCCGCTGGTTGAGTAGCGAGCGAGGAACGAGCCCGCGTATCGAAACCGCACCCGATTCGGGATTTCCCCGCGAACGCTGATAGCCTCAGCGGGTGGCCTCCTTCCTCCTCGCACTCCCGACCAGCACCACGCTGTCGTTCGGCCTGCGACGTCGCGCCACCGCCGAGCGACTCTAGGCGTCGAGTCTCCGACCGGTCGACCCTCTCGTGGTCCCGTCCTTCTCGCCGCCGCCTCATTCTTAGCGTCACTCCCACGCCATTCGACGAATAAGGTTTATCAATGTCACTCTCTGTTGCCGTAGCCGGCGCCAGCGGCTACGCCGGGGGTGAGCTGCTCAGGCTGCTCGCCGACCACCCGGAGTTCACCGTCACCACGGTCACCGCCTTCTCCAACGCCGGCCAGCCGCTCATCGCGCTGCAGCCGCACCTGCGCTCCCTCGCCCACCTCACCCTCGTCGAGACCAGCCCCCAGAATCTGGCCGGCCACGACGTCGTCTTCCTCGCCCTGCCGCACGGCAAGTCGGGCGAGATCACCGCGGCTCTGCCCGAGGGCACCCTCGTGATCGACTGCGGCGCCGACCACCGCCTCACCAGCGAGGAGGACTGGGCCCGCTTCTACGGCGGCGAGTACTTCGGTGCGTGGACCTACGGCCTGCCCGAACTCGTGCACGCCGACGGGGGCAAGCACCGCGACGAGATCGTGGGCGCCACCCGCATCGCCGTGCCCGGCTGCAACGTCACCGCGATCTCCCTCGGGCTGGCACCGGGGATCCAGGCCGGCGTGCTCGCGGCGGACGACATCGTCGCGATCCTCGCCGTCGGACCCTCCGGCGCCGGGAAGGCGCTGAAGACCAACCTGCTCGCCGCGGAGATCCTCGGATCCGCGTCGGCCTACGGCGTCGGCGGCGCCCACCGCCACACCCCGGAGATCGTGCAGAACCTGATCGTCGCCGGCGGCACCGGCGTCAGCGTCTCCTTCACCCCGATGCTCGTCCCGATGAGCCGCGGCATCCTCGCCACCTCCACCGCCAAGCTCGCGCCCGGCGCGACCGCCGGGCAGGTGCGCGCCGCCTTCGAGGCCGCCTACGCGGACGAGCCCTTCGTGCACCTGCTGCCGGCCGGAGAGTTCCCGCGCACCGCGGACACCGTGGGGGCCAACACGGCGCTCATCGGCCTCGCGGTCGACGAGGCCACCGGCCGCGTCGTCACGGTCACCGCGATCGACAACCTCGTCAAGGGCACCGCAGGTGCCGCCATCCAGTCCGCCAACATCGCCCTCGGTCTCCTCGAGACCACCGGCCTCAGCACGAACGGAGTCGCGCCGTGAGCGTCACCCACGCAGCAGGATTCCTCGCGAGCGGGGTCGTCGCCCACCTCAAGTCGACGGGCAGGAACGACCTCGCCCTCGTGCAGAACCTCGGCCCGCAGAAGGCGGCGGCCGTGGTGTTCACCAGCAACCGCGCCAAGGCCAACCCGATCATCTGGTCGCAGCAGGTGATCGGCGACGGGATCGTCGAGGCGATCGTGCTCAACTCGGGCGGCGCCAACTGCTACACCGGCGCCTTCGGCTTCCAGACCACGCACGCTACGGCCGAGGCGGTGGCCGAGAAGCTCGGCGTCTCCGCCGGCGACGTGCTGGTCTGCTCCACCGGGCTGATCGGAGTCGGCGACCAGGTCTTCCGCGACAAGCTGCTCGCCGGGGTCGACGCGGCCGTCCCTGCGCTCAGCACCGACGGCGGCCACGACGCCGCCCTCGCCATCATGACCACCGACTCGAAGCCGAAGGAGTCCGTGGTGCAGGGCGCCGGCTGGTCGATCGGCGGCATGGCCAAGGGCGCGGGCATGCTCGCCCCCGGGCTGGCGACGATGCTCGTCGTGATCACCACCGACGCGCTGCTCGACTCCGCAGACCTCGACGCGGCCCTGCGCGCCGCCACCCGCGTCACCTTCGACCGCCTCGACTCCGACGGCTGCATGTCGACCAACGACCAGGTCTCCCTGCTCTCGAGCGGCGCATCCGCTGTGACGCCCTCGCTCGAGGTCTTCACCACCGCGGTCACCGCGATCTGCGCCGATCTCGCCGCACAGCTGCAGGCCGACGCCGAGGGCGCCAGCCACAACATCTCGATCGAGGTGGTCAACGCCGTGAGCGAGGACGAGGCCGTGGAGGTGGGCCGCTCGGTCGCCCGCAACAACCTCTTCAAGGCCGCCGTCTTCGGCAACGACCCCAACTGGGGCCGCGTGCTTGCGGCGATCGGAACCACCACCGCCGAGTTCGACCCCTACGACGTCGACGTGAGCATGAACGGCGTGCGCGTCTGCCGGTCGGGCGAGCCCGACCGCCCCGTCGACGAGGTGGATCTCACTCCGCGCGCCACCCACGTGCTCATCGACCTCAAGGTCGGCACCGCGACGGCGACCATCCTCACCAACGACCTCACGCACGACTACGTGCACGAGAACAGCGCGTACTCCAGCTGATGGGCGTCTTCAGGGAGGCCCAGGAGCTCGAGGTCGGCATCAAGACAGCGGTGCTGATCGAGTCGCTGCCGTGGCTCAAGCAGTTCCACGGGCAGATCATGGTGGTCAAGTTCGGCGGCAACGCCATGGTCGACGAGGAGCTGCAGCGCGCCTTCGCCGAGGACATGGCCTACCTGCACTTCGCCGGCATCCGCCCGGTGGTGGTGCACGGCGGCGGGCCGCAGATCTCCAAGCGGCTCGCCGAGCTCGGGCTGCACAGCGAGTTCCGCGGCGGCTACCGGGTGACCACGCCCGAGACGATCGACGTGGTTCGCGGCGTGCTCTCCGGCCAGATCAGCGGTCACCTCGCCGAGCTCATCGACGAGCACCAGGACGACCTCGCCATCGCCATCTCCGGAGAGAACCAGGGACTCTTCGGCGGGCGCCGCCGCGGCGCGGTGGTCGACGGCGAGCAGGTCGACCTCGGCCTCGTGGGCGACGTGGTCACCGTCGACCCCGCGCCGATCCTCGCCGCGGTCGCCGCCGGGCGCATCCCCGTGGTCGCCTCGATCGCCCCCGACCTCGACACGCCGGGACAGTCGCTCAACATCAACGCCGACTCCGCGGCATCCGCTCTCGCCATCGCGCTGGGCGCCGCGAAGCTGGTCATTCTGACGGATGTCGCGGGGCTGTACCGCGACTGGCCGAACCGTGACTCGCTCGTCTCGATCATCGACACCGCGGAGCTCGGCGCGCTGCTGCCGTCGCTCGAGTCGGGCATGATCCCCAAGATGACGGCCTGCCTCGAGGCGGTCGAGGGCGGCGTCGCGAAGGCGGCGATCATCGACGGGCGCGAGCCCCACTCGATCCTGCTCGAGATCTTCACCCACAGTGGCATCGGCACGGAGGTAGTACCCGCATGACATCGAACACCGACACCGACACCGGCCCCGCCGCGACCGACGGCTGGCAGGGACGCTTCACCGACGCGATGATGGGCTCCGCACCGGCGCCGCTCACGCTGCTCGAGCGCGGTGAGGGCTGCTACGTCTGGGACGTGGAGGGCACCCGCTACCTGGACTTCCTCGGCGGCATCGCCGTCAACTCGCTCGGCCACGCGCACCCGGTGCTCGTGAACGCCCTCGCCGAGCAGGCCGGCCGCATCGTGCACGTCTCCAACTACTTCGCCACCGCCCCGCAGATCGAGCTGGCCGAACGCCTGCGCCGCATCACCGGCGCGGGGGAGCGCGGCCGGGTCTACTTCGGCAACTCCGGCGCGGAGGCCAACGAGGCTGCGATCAAGCTCGCCCGCCGCAACGGGCAGCACAAGAGCATCGTGGCCCTCACCAACTCCTTCCACGGCCGCACCATGGGCTCCGTCTCGCTCACCGGCAAGCCCGCGCTGCGCGAGGCCTTCGAACCGGCGGTGCCCGGCATCGTGCACATCGACTCCACGATCGAGGCCCTCGAGGCGCACGACTGGTCGCACGTCTCTGCGCTGGTCGTGGAGCCGATCAAGGGCGAGGCCGGTGTGGTCGAGCTGCCCGCCGGCTACCTCGAGCGCGCCCGCGAGATCACCGAGCAGCACCACGTGCTGCTGATCCTCGACGAGATCCAGACCGGCGCCGGCCGCACGGGCGAGTGGTTCGCCTTCCAGGCGCACGACATCGTGCCCGACGCGATCACCGTGGCGAAGGGCATCGGCGGTGGAGTGCCGATCGGCGCCCTCATCACCTTCGGCTGGGCGTCCGACCTGTTCACCACCGGCCAGCACGGCAGCACCTTCGGCGGCAACCCGCTCGCCACCGCAGCGGCCAACGCGGTGCTCGGCGAGATCGAGAGCGCCGGCCTGGTCGCCAACGCCGCCCGCCGCGGCGAGCAGCTGCGCACCGCGATCCTGGCGATCGGCTCGCCGCTGATCACCGAGGTGCGCGGCGCCGGCCTGCTGATCGGCATCGGCCTCGCCGAGCCGATCGCCGCTGCGGTCTCGTCCGCTGCCCTCGCCGCCGGGCTGATCATCAACGCACCGAACGACACCAGCATCCGCCTCGCACCGCCGCTGATCATCGGCGACGCCGAGGTGGCCGAGTTCGTCGACATCTTCACGACCGTCATCTCTTCATTCCCCACCCCGGAGGCAACATCATGACCAGGCACTTCCTGCGCGACGACGACCTGACCCAGGCCGAGCAGCTCGAGATCCTCGACCTGGCCGTGGAGCTGAAGAAGGACCGCTACGCGCAGAAGCCGCTCGCCGGCCCGCAGACCGTCGCGGTGATCTTCGACAAGTCCTCCACCCGCACGCGCGTCTCCTTCGCGGTCGGCGTCGCCGACCTCGGCGGCAGCCCGCTCATCATCTCCACCGCCAACAGCCAGCTCGGCGGCAAGGAGACCCCCTCCGACACCGCCCGCGTGCTCGAGCGCATGGTCTCGATGATCGTCTGGCGCACCTACGCGCAGAGCGGCCTCGAGCAGATGGCGCTGAACACCACCGTCCCCGTGGTCAACGCGCTCAGCGACGACTTCCACCCCTGCCAGCTGCTCGCCGACCTGCTCACGATTCGTGAGCACCGCGGCAGCCTCGCCGGCCTCACCGTCACCTTCCTCGGCGACGGCGCCTGCAACATGGCGCACTCCTACCTGCTCGCCGGGGCCGTCGCGGGCATGCACGTGCGTATCGCGAGCCCCGCGAGCTATGCACCGGATGCGCGGGTCGTCTCCGACGCAGAGGCTCTCGCCGCGACATCCGGTGGCTCGGTCGAGGTCTTCACCGACCCGGTGGCCGCAACGACGGGCGCCGACATCGTCGTCACCGACACCTGGGTGTCGATGGGCAAGGAGGACGAGAAGGCCGAGCGCCTGGAGACCTTCGGCGCCTACCGTGTCGACGCCGCGCTGATGGCGCTGGCGAAGCCCGACGCGCTGTTCCTGCACTGCCTGCCCGCCGACCGCGGCTACGAGGTGACCGCCGAGGTGATCGACGGCGGCCAGAGCGTCATCTGGGACGAGGCGGAGAACCGCCTGCACGCCCAGAAGGCGCTGATGGTCTGGCTGCTCGAGCGCGCCGCGGCCTGACCGCAATCACCGCTGGTTGAGACCCCTACACGCTGGTTGAGTAGCGCCCGACGAAGGAGGCCGCGTATCGAAACCCCCACGCGCAACCCCGTCATCGCGCGCCTGCGCTCCTACGGCATGCCCCCGCGCATCCTCGGCGTCGACCTCGCGCGCGGCCTCGCCGTGCTCGGCATGTACGCGGCGCACGTCGCGCTCACCGAGCCCTTCGACTGGGCGCGGCCGGGCACCTGGCTCGACGTCGTCAACGGGCGGTCGTCGATCCTGTTCGCCCTGCTCGCGGGGGTCTCGATCGCGATCATCTCGGGCGGGACCCGCCCGCTCGACGGGCCCGCCCTGCAACGCGCGCGCATCCGCATCGTTGTGCGCGCCGCCCTGATCTTCGCGCTCGGCCTCTGGCTGGTGTGGCTCGACTCCGGCATCGCGGTGATCCTGCCGGTGTACGCCGTGCTCTTCCTGCTCGCGCTGCCCGTGCTGCGCTGGCGAGCCCGGTGGCTGTTCCTGCTCGCCGGCGTCACCGCGCTCGTCTCGCCGGTGGTCTCTGTCGTCGCCCTCGGCCTCACCCGCGGCGAGGGAGAGGTGGTCGATCTGCTGCTCACCGGCAACTACCCCGCGGTGATCTGGATCACCTTCCTGCTGGTCGGCCTCGGCGTCGGACGCCTCGACCTGCGCGCCGCGGCGGTGCAGGCGACCCTGCTGGGAGTCGGGGTGGCGCTGGCCGTGGTGGCCTACGGCAACGGCTACATCGCCGCCGGACTGGTGGAGACCACGGCCGCTCCGCGCTTCGACTTCGCCGCGCTCGCCACCATCGAGGCGCACAGCGGCAGCCCCTTCGAGGTGGTCGGCTCCACCGGATTCGCCCTCGCGGTGCTCGCGCTCTGCCTGCTCGTGCCGTCGGCGCTGCGCTGGGTGCTCTATCCGCTGGCCGCGGTGGGATCGATGGCGCTCACCGCCTACACCGTGCACGTGGTGATCGTGGCCGGGATCGGCCCCGTCGCCTTCGAGCAGCCCGACAACGGGCTGTACCTCGCATTCTTCTTCGGCGCCCTCGTGGCCTGCTCGCTCTGGACGCTGCTGCTCGGCCGCGGACCGCTCGAGCGGGTGCTCACCTGGGTGTCGAGGATCGCTGCGCGCGAGCGCCGCGTGACTCCGGCCACACCCCCGCGCCGGTAGTCTTGACAGTGATTTAACCCCCAAGGAGATACAGATGGCGGAACGCGTTGTCCTGGCCTATTCAGGCGGACTGGACACTTCGGTAGGAATCGGCTGGCTCAAGGACGCCACGGGCAAAGAGGTCGTGGCACTCGCCGTCGACGTCGGCCAGGGCGGCGAGGACATGGACGACATCCGCCAGCGCGCGCTCGACTGCGGCGCCGTCGAGTCCATCGTCGTGGACGCCAAGGAGGAGTTCGCGGCCGACTACCTGATGCCCGCCCTCAAGGCGAACGCCATGTACCAGAAGACCTACCCGCTGGTCTCGGCTCTGAGCCGCCCGCTCATCTCCAAGCACCTCGCCCAGACCGCGCGCAGCCTCGGCGCCGACAGCGTGGCCCACGGCTGCACCGGCAAGGGCAACGACCAGGTGCGCTTCGAGGCCGCCGTCGCCGCGCTCGCCCCCGAGCTCACCAGCATCGCCCCGGTCCGCGACCTCGCGCTCACCCGCGACAAGGCGATCCTCTACGCCGAGGAGCACAACCTCCCGATCCGCCAGAGCGCGAAGAACCCGTACTCCATCGACAAGAACGTCTGGGGCCGCGCGGTCGAGACCGGCTTCCTCGAGGACCCGTGGAACGCCCCGATCGAAGACCTCTACGAGTACACGCAGGACCCCTCCGTCTTCCAGGAGGCTGACGAGGTCGTCATCACCTTCCAGGCCGGCATCCCGGTCGCGATCGACGGTGTGGCACTGAGCCCCCTCGCGATCGTCGAGCAGCTGAACGCCGTCGCCGGCAAGCACGGAGTCGGCCGCATCGACGTGGTGGAGGACCGTCTCGTCGGCATCAAGAGCCGCGAGGTCTACGAGGCGCCGGGCGCCGCGGCGCTCATCGTCGCCCACGAGGCCCTCGAGAGCCTCACCCTCGAGCGCGACGTGAACCGCTACAAGCGCGGCGTCGAGGCCGAATGGTCGAACCTGGTCTACGACGGACTCTGGTTCTCCGGTCTCAAGCGCAGCCTCGACGCATTCATCGACGACACGCAGAAGTACGTCTCCGGCGACATCCGCGTCAAGCTGCAGGGCGGCCGCGCGGTCGTCACCGGGCAGAAGAGCGACACGAGCCTGTACGACTTCAGCCTCGCCACCTATGACACCGGCGACACGTTCGACCAGTCGCTGTCGAAGGGCTTCATCGAGCTGTGGTCGCTGCCGAGCAAGATCGCGGCCCGCCGCGACGCAGCGAGCGAGTAGAGCATGGCGAAGGGTGACGGCACCACCGGCGCGACCGGCGAAGGCTCCCTCTGGGGCGCCCGATTCGCCAGTGGTCCGTCGCCCGAGCTCGCCCGGCTGAGCCGGTCGATCCACTTCGACTGGCAGCTGGCCGGCTACGACCTCGCCGGATCCAGCGCGCACGCCACGGCGCTCGCCTCCGCGGGATACCTCGACGACGACGAGCTGCAGCGGATGCTCGCCGCGATCGCGCAGCTCGGCTCGGCCGTCGTCGACGGCAGCTTCGAGGCCCGCGACGACGAGGAGGACGTGCACGCGGCCCTCGAGCGCGGCCTGATCGAGATCACCGGCACCGAGCTGGGTGGCAAGCTGCGCGCCGGCCGCAGCCGCAACGACCAGATCGCCACCCTCATCCGCCTGTACCTGCTCGACCACTCGGCCGTCATCGGCCACCAGCTGGTGCAGCTCATCGACGCGATCGCGTCGCAGGCGGAGAACCACATCGACGCGGTCATGCCCGGCCGCACCCACCTGCAGCACGCGCAGCCGGTGCTGCTCGCCCACCACCTGCTCGCCCACGCCTGGCCGCTGGTGCGCGACCTCGAGCGCCTGCGCGACTGGCGCGTGCGCGCCTCGACCTCGCCCTACGGCTCCGGCGCCCTCGCCGGCAGCTCGCTCGGCCTCGACCCCGTTCTGGTCGCCCGCGAGCTCGGCCTCTCCGGCCCCACCGAGAACTCCATCGACGCCACCGCGAGCCGCGACGCCGTGGCGGAGTTCGCCTTCGTCACCGCGCAGATCGGCGTCGACATCTCCCGGCTGTCGGAGGAGATCATCCTCTGGAACACCCGCGAGTTCGACTTCGTGAAACTCGACGACGCCTTCTCCACCGGTTCGTCGATCATGCCGCAGAAGAAGAACCCCGATATCGCCGAGCTCGCGCGCGGCAAGGCCGGCCGCCTGATCGGCAACCTCGCCGGCCTCCTCGCCACGCTCAAGGGCCTCCCGCTCGCCTACAACCGCGACCTGCAGGAGGACAAAGAACCGGTCTTCGACTCCGTTGAGACCCTCGAGGTGCTGCTGCCCGCCTTCACCGGCATGGTCGCCACCCTGCGATTCAACACCGAGCGGATGCGCGAGCTCGCCCCCCAGGGGTTCTCCCTCGCCACCGACGTGGCCGACTGGCTGGTGCGCCAGCGCATCCCCTTCCGCGAGGCCCACGAGGTGAGCGGATCGTTGGTGCGCTTCTGCGAGGAGAACGGCCTCGAGCTGCACGAGCCGAGCGACGAGCAGTACCTCGCGGTGTCGCCGCACCTCACCGCGGGCGTGCGCGAGGTGCTCACCGTCGACGGCTCGATCGCCAGCCGCGACGGCGCGGGCGGCACCGCCCCGGTGCGCGTCGCGGAGCAGCTGGCCGCCCTGACCGGGCGCGTGCGCGCGCTCGCCACCGGGAACTGACCGGCATGGCCAGCAGACGCCGGTTCGACTGGCACGACCCGATGGGCCGTCGCAGCCGCATCATCGTGATCGCGGTGGCCACGGCCCTGGTCGTCGGTGCGCTCGTCGCGGCGGTCTCCCTCGGAATCCCCTTCTTCTAGACCGTGCTCGACCGGTCGTTTCTTGCTCGCTCGGCGGTCGAGGTCGCGCCCGCGCTACTGGGCGCGCACCTCAGCGCCGGCGGCGTGACCGTGCGCATCACCGAGGTCGAGGCCTACCTCGGCGTGGGCATCGACCCGGGATCGCACTCCTTCCGCGGCCGGACCCCGCGCAACGCGGTGATGTTCGGCGAACCCGGGCATCTCTACACCTACTTCACCTACGGGATGCACGTCTGCGCCAACGTGGTGTGCTCGCCCGATGGCGTCTCCTCGGCGGTGCTGCTGCGGGCGGGGGAGGTCGTCGAGGGCGCCGACCTCGCCCGCGTCCGCCGCCACACGTCGCGGTCGCCGTCCGACCTGGCCAGCGGCCCGGCACGGCTCACCGTCGCCCTCGGCATCACGCTCGCCGACGGCGGGGCCGACCTCGCGGACGGCCGGGTGCGCCTCGAGCTGCCGGACGCGGCATCCGCCTACTCGGTCTCGCCGCGCACCGGGGTCTCGGGACCGGGCGGGGGCGTCGAGTACCCGTGGCGGTTCTTCGTCCCCGGCGACCCCACCGTGTCGAAGTACCGGGCGCACGTGCCGAAGGTGCGGCGATGAGGCGCTTCACGCCGGTCGAGCAGGCGATCGACGCCGCTGCCCACCGCTGGCTCGACCGGTCGCCGCACAGCGGGGCGCGCGCCAGGCTCGCCGAGTTTCTCGTCTTCGGGCTCAAGCAGGGCTGGGCCTGCATCTTCGGGGCGGCCATGCTGGTCGTGCTCGTCGCCACCCGGCTCTGGTATCCGGATGACGCGGTCCTCGCCCGCAACGACTTCCTGGTGATCTCCGCCGTCGTGATCCAGGTCCTGATGGTGGTGTTCCGCCTCGAGACTCTGCGCGAGCTGCGGGTGATCGTGCTGTTCCACATCGTCGGCACGGGCATGGAGCTGTTCAAGACCGAGGTCGGGTCGTGGAGCTACGAGGGGGAGGGCCTGCTGCGGCTCGGGGCGGTGCCCCTGTTCAGCGGCTTCATGTACGCGGCGGTCGGTTCGTACATGGTGCGCGTCTACCGCCTGTTCGACCTGCGCTTCGAGCGGTACCCGCGCCGCTGGATCACCGCGATCGTGGCGACGCTCATCTACGTCAACTTCTTCTCGCACCACTACCTGCCCGACGCGCGCTGGGTGCTGCTGGCGGCGATCGTCGTCGTCTACGGGCGCACGATGATGCAGTTCACCGTCTTCCGGTCGAGATTCCGGATGCCGCTGCCGCTGGCGTTCCTCCTCGTCGCGGTGTTCATCTGGCTGGCCGAGAACATCGCCACCTGGTCGAACGCGTGGTCCTATCCCGACCAGGTCGAGGGCTGGCACCCGGTGTCGGTGGGCAAACTCGGCGCGTGGTTCCTGCTGATGATGATCTCGGTCGTGCTGGTGGCGTGGGTCTACCCGCCGAGGCCGCCCGACCGGGTCTCGACGCTGGTCGGCGACTCCGCCTGAGCGGAGGGCCGGACCGCCGGTCGCGCCGCCGGCACGGTCACCGACTCATCGAGCCGGTCGAGCAGCCGGGCCAGCGGGCCGACCGCCGCGTCCTCCGCCTTGATCTCCGCGGCGCGCGCCCGCTTGCTCGCCGACTGCGGGGTGATCCCCATCCGGCCCGCCGCCTCGGCCTGGGTGAGCCCGGTGGCCAGCAGGTCGTGGATCTCCCAGCCCTGCGAACTCCGCCGTGCCCGCAGGATCAGCAGCAGGTCGGCCAGCGCCTCGGCGTCCCTGGCCAGCTGGTGCCGCGGCTGCGCCGCGACCGCGAGGTGGGTGCTCTTCTTCCTGGCGCGCAGCACTGCGCCGTGCGCGGCGACGAAGGCGTTGCCGGAGCCGGACTGCACGCTCTCGTCGAGCGGCTCGACGGCGGTGCCCACCCCGATCCCCACGCTCCACTGGCCGCCGCGGGTGAGCACCAGCGCCACGGCCATCGCGAGCTCGCCGGTGTCGACGAGCATCTGGAACTCCTCGCCGAGCTCGCCGGAGTGGGACAGCGGGAGACGGTCGCCGAAAATGCTGTTCAAGCCCGCGACGGCGGAGAGCTCCGGGGTGTCCTGCTCGGCCGCGTGCAACTGGTTCGCGGTGATGACGATCATGGTGCATCTCCGATCAGCGGGGAGTGCCCGCGCACCTCCGCTAGCCTGTATCCGTGTCTTCTCCAGCATTCTCCTCACCGGCTCCCCAGCGCAACGACGACTCCTTCGAGGATGTGTGGGACGAGATCGTCTGGCGCGGCCTCGTGCACGTCTCGACCAACGAGCAGGAGCTGAAGGAGCTGCTCGCCGGCGACCCGATCACCTTCTACTGCGGCTTCGACCCGACCGCCCCCAGCCTGCACCTCGGCAACCTGGTGCAGCTGCTGACCATGCGCCGCCTCCAGCTCGCCGGCCACAAGCCGCTCGGACTCGTCGGCGGATCCACCGGTCTCATCGGCGACCCGCGACCCACCGCCGAGCGCACGCTGAACACGCCGGAGGTCGTGGCCGAGTGGGTCGGCTACCTGCAGGGGCAGGTCTCGCGCTTCCTCAGCTTCGAGGGCGACAGCGCAGCGCGCCTCGTCAACAACCTCGACTGGACCGCGCCGCTGACGGCGATCGAGTTCCTCCGCGACATCGGCAAGCACTTCCGGGTGGGCACGATGCTCAAGAAGGACGCGGTGAGCGCACGCCTCAACTCCGACGCGGGCATCAGCTACACCGAGTTCAGCTACCAGATCCTCCAGGCGATGGACTTCCGCCAGCTCTACCGCGAGTACGGCTGCATCCTGCAGACCGGCGGCAGCGACCAGTGGGGCAACCTCATCGGCGGCACCGACCTGATCCGCCGTTCCGAGTCCGTGTCGGCGCACGCCATCGGCACCCCGCTGATCACCAACTCCGACGGCACGAAGTTCGGCAAGAGCGAGGGGAACGCCGTCTGGCTCGATCCCACCCTCACGTCGCCCTACGCGCTGTACCAGTTCTGGCTCAACACCGACGACGCCGACGTGATCGCGCGCCTCAAGGTGTTCACCTTCCTCGACCGCGTGCGCATCGACGAGCTCGAGAAGCTGGTCGCGACGGAGCCCTTCCGCCGCGAGGCCCAGCGCACCCTCGCCTTCGAGGTGACCTCCCTCGTGCACGGGGTGGCCGCAACCGAGTCGGCGATCGCCGCCTCCGCCGCGCTGTTCGGGCAGGGCGAGCTCGCCTCGCTCGACGCGGCGACGGTGGCGGCCGCCACGGCCGAGCTGCCGTCGGCCGAGGTCGCGGTCACGGTCACCGTGGCCCAGGCGCTCGTCGACACCGGTCTGACCAAGGGGCTGGGGGAGTCCCGCCGCGCGATCGCGCAGGGCGGGGTCTACCTGAACAACGTGACGGTGACGGATGAAGGCGCCGACTTCACCGGGGCGGCTCTCGCGAGCGGGCACGCGATTCTGCGTCGCGGCAAGAAGACGCTCGCCGCGGTGCTCATCGCGTCCTAGCCAGACCGGCTCCACGGCGTGTTGCGTAACATGACTGCAACTTGACTTCGCTACGATCGCAACGGATCGAAGGGGTGTGCCATGGGACGACGCAGTGCCGGATCGGTGCCCGCGCCCGTTCGCGAGCTCACCGACTTCGACCGGCTGATCGACGACCGGCTGCGTGCGCGCGCGGCCGATGACAGCGTTCATCCGGCGCCCTCGCCGGAGTCGCCCTCGGTGCCGGCGCCATCGGGGCAGACGGGTTCGGGGCAGGCGCCCGACGCCGTGGCGCCGAGTCGGCTCGACCTCCCCGATCGCCCGCTGCGCGCGAAGAAGCCCCGCGGCACGGTGCTCGACTGGATCTCCCTCGTCTTTGCGATCCTGGTCCCGCCCCTCGGGCTGCTCCTGAACGTGGTCAGCAGAATCGCCAGCAGGCACCGGCACGGCTGGACCACCTCGGTCGCCGCGGTGGTGACCGTGCTCTCGATCGTGTTCACCCTGCTGCTCGGTGTCGGGATCCTCGCCTACTCGGTCGTCGCCGAGCGCGAGGCGGCCGAGGCGCAGGTTCTGGCCGAGGCGCAGCCGCTCTGCACCGCGATCGAGGCCACACCCGGCGCGCTCGACCTGCCCGCCTTCGGGTGGCCCACCGAGGTGGCCGCGATCCCCGTCACGCTCGAGGCGATGCGGGCCTACCAGCTGCACTGGCAGCAGCTCGCCGATCTGGCGCCGGCGTCGGCGAAGGCCAATCTCCAGGCCGTGGCCGATCAGGCTCAGACCCTCGTGGTCTCGGTGGAGGCGAACCAGGCGATCGACCGCAACGGCAATCTCGCCACGATGTCGTCGGTCACCGGCGCGACGGGCCTGCCCGGGTGGGTCGCAACACACTGCGCCTGACGCTGCGGCCGCCCGCACGCGGGGGAGTCCGCGCAACGACACGCCCGGGATGTGCGGTGTCTTGCCAGCTCGCCCGCCCGAGACGTAAAGTAATCACTCGTCACCCCAAAGGTTCGGAAAGCCGCAGAGCTAACCGGCCTCAAGCAGGGGACTGAATCCCGATCGAATCGACTGTGTCCTTGTGACCGGTCTGGTGAGATTGTCGGATGAGATTTCCGCTTCTGGCGTGGAGTCTGATTGGTTGTGTTGGTTCCTTCGGGGCCGGCGGGTCGATTTGACACTGGGTCGGGGAGTGGTAAGTTATACAGGTTGCCCTGAGCGAGACCGTGAGGTTGAATCAGGAGCGTCCGATCCTTGAGAACTCAACAGCGTGCACAATGTCAAATGC
>Ga0247732_10000144_pt1 | contig 45332 bp, 51 predicted proteins | sample UWRJL163409C2_FD_180940 | JGI IMG/M metagenome (GOLD analysis project Ga0247732, IMG submission 180940) | Plant litter microbial communities from Arlington Agricultural Research Station in Wisconsin, United States - UWRJ-L163-409C-2 | ecosystem: Environmental > Terrestrial > Plant litter >...
GGGCGTTCGCTACGCAGGCGAGGTAGTCCGCCGCAAGGCCGGAAAGTCAGGTAAGTAATCATGGGTCTCGGAACTAGAGGCAAGAGCAAGTCGGCAGCCAAGGCTCGCCGCCACACGCGCCTTCGCAAGAAGATCGTTGGCACCGAGGCGCGTCCGCGTCTCGTGGTCACGCGTTCGGCCCGTCACGTCTTCGTGCAGGTCGTGGATGACGCCAAGGGTCACACCCTTGCGTCGGCATCGACCTTCGAAGCGGACCTCCGCACCTTCGACGGTGACAAGACCGCCAAGGCCCGCAAGGTCGGCGAGCTCGTCGCTGAGCGTGCGAAGAAGGCCGGCGTTGACGCCGTCGTCTTCGACCGTGGAGGCAGCAAGTACGCAGGTCGCGTAGCCGCGATCGCCGATGGAGCGCGAGAGGCTGGACTCAACCTGTGAGCGACGCAACAGAAACCAACAAGGAGCAGACCGTGGCCGCAGAGGCAACGACTGACGCAGCAGCCACCACCGAGGTCACCGAGGCTCCGGCCGCTGACCTCACGAACGAGCCCCGCGAGGCCCGTCGTGGTGGACGCGAGCGCAACCCGAACCGCGATCGTGGCAACAGCCGCGACGCCGAGAAGAGCCAGTTCCTGGAGCGTGTTGTCACCATCAACCGCGTCTCGAAGGTCGTCAAGGGTGGTCGTCGCTTCAGCTTCACCGCTCTCGTGATCGTCGGCGATGGCAACGGACTCGTCGGTGTCGGCTACGGCAAGGCACGCGAGGTTCCGACCGCCATCTCCAAGGGCGTCGAGGAGGCGAAGAAGAACTTCTTCCGCGTTCCCCGCGTCGGTGTGACGATCCCCCACCCCGTTCAGGGCGAGGCTGCCGCAGGTGTTGTCCTGCTGCGACCGGCGTCCGCTGGTACCGGTGTTATCGCCGGTGGTCCGGTGCGCGCCGTGCTCGAGTGCGCGGGCATCCACGATGTTCTGAGCAAGTCGCTCGGCTCGTCGAACACGATCAACATCGTGCACGCGACGGTTGCTGCTCTCAAGCAGCTCGAGGAGCCCCGTGCGGTTGCCGCACGTCGTGGCCTCGATGTCGAGCGCGTTGTTCCGGCCCGTCTTCTGCGTGCAGAGGCTGAGGCCATCGCTACCGCAAAGGCAGGTGTCTGATGGCTGCGCGCCTCAAGATTACCCAGATCAAGTCCAAAATCAGTGAGAAGCAGAACCAGCGCGACACCCTGCGGAGCCTCGGGCTTCACCGCATCGGTAACGTCGTGGTTCGCGAGGACAACAAGCAGAACCGCGGCTATGTCCGCACTGTCGCTCACCTTGTCAAGGTCGAGGAGATTGACTAATGGCTGAAGAGAAGAAGGAGACGGCTGCCAAGGCTGCCGCTCCCAAGGCTGCGGCTGCAAAGCCCGCCGCCGAGAAGAAGGCTCCGGCCGAGAAGAAGGCTCCGGCCGAGAAGGCTCCTGCAGCGAAGGCGGCTCCCAAGGCTGCTGCCGCTGACAAGGCGCCGGCCGCGAAGGCTGCTCCCAAGGCTGCCGCTGCAAAGCCGGCCGCTGAGAAGAAGGCTCCTGCTGCAGAGAAGGCCGCCCCCAAGGCTGCCGCCGCTGAGAAGGCTCCTGCGACCAAGGCTCCCGCGACCAAGGCCGCTGCTGAGAAGGCTCCGGCCGCCAAGGCAGCACCGGCGAAGAAGAAGCCCGTCGATGACGTCGCTCCTCGCGCGCAGGTTCTCAAGGTGCACCACCTTCGTCCCGCCGACGGCGCGAAGAAGGACAAGACCCGCGTTGGACGCGGTGAGGGCTCCAAGGGAAAGACCGCCGGTCGTGGCACCAAGGGCACCAAGGCCCGCTACCAGATGCGCGTTGGCTTCGAGGGCGGTGGCGTCAACTTCGTCATGCGTGCGCCGAAGCTGCGCGGGTTCAAGAACCCGTTCCGCGTCGAGTACCAGGTCGTCAACCTCGAGAAGCTCGCCGACCTCTACCCCAAGGGTGGAGACGTCACGATTGCTGACCTCGTCGCCAAGGGTGCCGTTCGCAAGAACGAGAAGGTCAAGGTTCTTGGAGACGGCGACATTGCGGTTAAGCTGAACGTTGCGGTTGACAAGGTCTCGAGCTCTGCGGAGCAGAAGATCGTCGCAGCCGGCGGTTCGGTCAAGTAGTTCGACCGGTCGCCTCGGCGACCGCGTGTTTTGAGAAGTGGGGCCCTACGATAGGGCCCCACTTCTGCACCGCATAGATACAACTGGAGGACTTGTGTTCAGAGCCGTTGCGCGGATTTTCCGCACGCCTGACTTGCGTCGCAAGATCGGGTTCACGCTCGGCATTGTCGCGCTCTTCCGTCTCGGGTCGTTCATCCCGGCCCCCTTCGTAGACTTCGCCAACGTTCAGGCCTGTCTCAACCCGGCCGACGGTACCGGCGGCACCGCATCCGGCCTGTACGAACTTGTCAACCTGTTCAGCGGTGGAGCACTGCTCCAGCTGTCGGTGTTTGCGCTCGGCATCATGCCGTACATCACGGCCTCGATCATCGTGCAGCTGCTGCGCGTGGTCATCCCTCACTTCGACACCCTCTACAAGGAGGGCCAGACCGGCCAGGCGAAGCTGACGCAGTACACGCGTTACCTCACCATCGCCCTGGGCGTTCTGCAGTCGACCACCCTCATCACGGTCGCCCGCAGCGGCGCGCTGTTCCCCTCGAACTCCGCTCCTGCATGCTCGAGCCTGATCACCAACGAGTCGTGGTACGCCATCATGCTCATGGTCATCACGATGACCGCCGGCACCGGCCTCATCATGTGGATGGGCGAGCTCATCACCGAGCGCGGCATCGGCAACGGCATGTCGCTGCTCATCTTCACCTCGATCGCCGCGCGCTTCCCGCAGTCGCTCTGGTCCATCAAGGAGAGCAACGGCTGGGAGATCTTCCTCCTCGTCATCGCGGTCGGTGTGCTGATCATGGGCGCCGTCGTCTTCGTCGAGCAGTCGCAGCGGCGTATCCCCGTGCAGTACGCCAAGCGCATGGTCGGTCGGCGAACCTACGGCGGCAACAACACGTACATACCGATCAAGGTCAACATGGCTGGCGTTGTGCCCGTCATCTTCGCCTCGTCGCTGCTGTACCTGCCCGCCCTCATCGCGCAGTTCAGCCTTCCCTCCGACGGGTCCCAGCCGGCGGACTGGGTGGTCTGGATTCAGAACAACCTCACCTCCGGTGACAATGGGCTGTACATGGCGGTGTACTTCCTGCTCATCGTCGGCTTCACGTACTTCTATGTCGCGATTACCTTCAACCCGGAGGAAGTCGCCGACAACATGAAGAAGTACGGCGGGTTCATCCCCGGAATCCGTGCAGGTCGTCCGACGGCCGAGTACCTGGACTACGTGCTCACCCGCGTCACGCTCCCGGGCTCGCTGTACCTCGGTCTCATCGCTCTGATCCCGCTGTTCGCTCTCGCGCTCATCAACGCGAACTCGAACTTCCCGTTCGGCGGCGCCAGCATCCTGATCATCGTCGGCGTCGGCCTCGAGACGGTCAAGCAGATCGACTCGCAGCTGCAGCAGCGCCACTATGAGGGCCTTCTCCGTTGACCCGCCTCCTTATCGTCGGCCCTCCCGGCGCTGGTAAGGGCACGCAGGCCGCTCGCCTGACCGAGCGGTATGGAATCCCTGCCATCGCGACGGGTGACATCTTCCGTGCGAACATCAAGAACCAGACACCCCTCGGGGTCGAGGTCAAGGCGATCGTCGACGCGGGGGACTACGTTCCCGACACGCTGACCAACGCCCTCGTCACCTCGCGTCTCGAAGAGGAGGACGCCCTCGACGGCTTCCTGCTCGACGGCTACCCGCGCACGACCGACCAGATCGCGTTCCTCGATGCGCTGCTCGCCAAGCGCGGCCAGAGCCTCGACGCCGTGATCCAGCTCGTCGCCGACCAAGAAGAGGTCGTCACTCGCCTGCGCAAGCGTGCGATCGAGCAGGGTCGAACGGATGACACCGAGGAGGCGATACGCCACCGCCAGGAGGTGTACGCCCGCGAGACCGCACCGCTGATTCCGGTGTTCCGTGAGCGCGGCATCCTCATCGAGGTCGACGGACTCGGCGACATCGACGAGATCAGCGCACGCATCGCCGACGCTCTCGAGGCGCGCGGCATCGGCGAGCCGGCGTCCGACTCCGCCGTCGGCTAGTGGTTCGCCTCGGCCGCAGCATCTACAAGTCGCCGGCGCAGATTCGCGCGATGGTGGCTCCCGGTCTCGCGACCGCGGCGTCGCTCGCTGCCGTGCGTGCCGGTATTCGTGCGGGTGTCTCCACCCTCGAGTTGGATGCGATAGCGGAGCGGACCATTCGGGCCGCTGGCGGCGTACCCAACTTCATGAAGGAACCCGGCTACCACCACACGCTCTGCGTCTCGGTCAACGACGCCGTCGTGCACGGGGTGCCGAACGACCGCGTGCTGGAGCCCGGTGACATCGTCAGCGTCGACAGCGGCGCCGAACTCGGTGGCTGGAACGGCGACGCCGCGTTCACTATGGTCGTGCCCGATCCTTCGCGCCCCGACGTGGTGCAGAAGCGCGAGGCGCTCTCTGCCGCCACTGAGCACGGGCTCTGGTCAGGGATCGCGTCTCTCGACCGTATCCGCGACCTCAACGAGATCGGCGGCATCATCGAGGACGCCATCCGCTCGCGTGGCGCGTTCGGCATCATCGAGGACTACGTGGGCCATGGCATTGGCCGCTCGATGCACGAGGAGCCGCCGGTCTTCAACTATCACGTCGGAGGTCGCGGTCCGCAGGTCAAGCCGGGGCTCGTGATCGCCATCGAGCCGATGGTGACCGAGGGCACAATCGAGACGCACACTCTCGACGACGACTGGACGGTCGTCACCGATGACGGCGGGATGGCCGCCCACTGGGAGCACTCGGTCGCCATGCACGCCGGTGGACTCTGGGTGCTCACCGCGGAAGACGGCGGGGCCGCAGGCCTCGCCCCCTTCGGAATCACTCCAATAGCACCCGAATAGCTGCACGACGTGGCGAAACGCCAAGGAATCGTATAAGCTCGACCCTTGGTGTCTTGTGCCGCTTTTTGCGTGCCCACGTTGTGCTGATGCAGACGTGAAAGACATCACAATCCCGCACGACCAGCAAACTATTTTTTAGCGACGAAGAGGCAATGGCCAAAAAAGACGGTGTCATCGAGATCGAGGGTGCAGTAGTCGAAGCTCTGCCCAACGCAATGTTCCGCGTTGAGCTGACCAACGGCCACAAGGTGCTCGCTCACATCTCGGGCAAGATGCGTCAGCACTACATCCGTATCCTCCCGGAGGACCGCGTGATCGTGGAGCTGAGCCCCTACGACCTGACCCGTGGCCGCATCGTCTACCGCTACAAGTAGTGCCGTAACAAGCACGGCCTGCTGGAAAGTAACGGCCTGAGTATTCAGGTACGAAGACAGCGAAAGAGAAACATCATGAAGGTAAACCCCAGCGTCAAGCCGATCTGCGACCACTGCCGCGTTATTCGCCGCAACGGAAACGTCATGGTCATCTGCAAGAGCAACCCGCGCCACAAGCAGCGCCAGGGCTAAAGCTCTCGCTCACCACAACTTCTAACTAAATACAGAAGAGCAGCACCAAGAAGCCGCATCGAAAGAAGCGGGGGACACCCAGGGTTGGAGGCCTTGGCACCGGTGCTGTCCATTACCTCCACTCAATAACAGGAGAAGCCACCATGGCACGTCTAGCCGGCGTCGACATCCCGCGCGACAAGCGCGTAGAGGTCGCACTGACTTACATCTACGGTGTTGGCCGCACGAGGGCCCTCAAAACCCTCGCCGACACTGCAATCAGCGGCGAGATCCGCGTAAAGGATCTCACCGATGATCAGCTCATCGCGCTGCGCGACTACGTCGAGCTGAACTTCAAGGTAGAGGGTGACCTCCGTCGCGAGGTCGCCGCTGACATTCGCCGCAAGGTGGAGATCGGCAGCTACCAGGGCATTCGTCACCGTAAGGGACTGCCCGTTCACGGACAGCGCACGAAGACCAACGCTCGTACCCGCAAGGGCCCGAAGCGCACCGTTGCAGGCAAGAAGAAGGCCCGATAGTCCCTGGCTCACGCCAGTGACGTCGCCATAAACGTTTTAGGAGAAAACAATGGCAGCACCAAAATCGGCCGTTCGTAAGCCGCGCAAGAAAGAAAAGAAGAACATCGTCGTGGGCCAGGCCCACATCAAGTCGACGTTCAACAACACCATCGTCACGATTACCGACCCCACCGGTGCGGTAATCAGCTGGGCATCGTCGGGAACCGTCGGTTTCAAGGGTTCGCGCAAGTCGACCCCGTTCGCCGCGCAGCTCTCCGCCGAGTCGGCTGCACGCCAGGCGCAGGAGCATGGCGTGAAGAAGGTCGACGTCTTCGTCAAGGGACCGGGCTCCGGCCGCGAGACCGCGATCCGCTCGCTTCAGGCCGCTGGCCTCGAGGTCGGCTCGATCAACGACGTCACTCCGCAGGCGCACAACGGTTGCCGCCCGCCGAAGCGCCGCCGCGTATAACGCTCTACCGGTGATCGAGCCTGCCGAGACCGGCGGGCTCGATCACCGAGCAAACAACTCAATAACTGCTACAACGACGGGCCAGCCACCCGCCGCTCTTTAGGTGTCATATAGCGGACACCTCGCCGAAAGGAAACACCCGTGCTCATTGCACAGCGCCCCACTCTTGCCGAAGAGAACATCTCAGAATTCCGTAGCCGTTTCGTCATCGAGCCGCTTGAGCCCGGCTTCGGCTACACCCTCGGAAACTCGCTCCGTCGCACCCTGCTCTCGTCGATCCCCGGAGCCGCTGTCACCAGCATCCGTATTGATGGCGTTCTGCACGAGTTCAGCACCGTCCCCGGTGTGAAGGAAGACGTCACCGAGGTCATCCTCAACATCAAGGGCCTCGTCGTCTCGAGCGAGCACGACGAGCCGATCACCGCGTACCTGCGCAAGCAGGGTGCGGGCCAGGTCACGGCCGCCGACATCTCGGTTCCTGCCGGTGTCGAGATCCACAACCCCGAGCTCGTTATCGCGACGCTCAACGACAAGGCGAAGTTCGAGCTCGAGCTGACCATCGAGCGTGGCCGCGGCTACGTCTCGGCGACGCAGAACCGCAGCGAGTTCAGCGAGGCCGGCCAGGTTCCGATCGACTCGATCTACTCGCCCGTTCTCAAGGTCACCTACCGCGTCGAGGCAACTCGTGCCGGTGAGCGCACCGACTTCGACCGTCTTGTCGTCGACGTGGAGACGAAGCCGGCAATCACGCCGCGCGACGCCATCGCATCCGCTGGCCGTACCCTCACCGAGCTGTTCGGTCTCGCCCGCGAGCTCAACACCGCTGCAGAGGGCATCGAGATCGGCCCGGCTCCGGTCGACGCCGTTCTGTCGAGCGAGCTGAGCATGCCGATCGAGGACCTCGACCTCAGCGTGCGCAGCTACAACTGCCTCAAGCGCGAGGGCATCAACACCGTGAGCGAACTCGTCGCACTGTCGGAGACGCAGCTCATGAACATCCGCAACTTCGGACAGAAGTCGGTTGACGAAGTACGCGACAAGCTCATCGAGATGGGCCTCTCCCTCAAGGACTCGGTTCCCGGGTTCGACGGAGCGCACTTCTACGGCGGCTACGACGACGACACCACCCCCGCGTAACTGACCTTTTCCACACGAGAGAAATTAGACAATGCCTACACCCACCAAGGGACCGCGCCTCGGCGGCGGACCGGCGCATGAGCGCCTCATGCTCGCGAACCTCGCAGCTGCCCTGTTCACGCACAAGAGCATCAAGACGACCGAGACGAAGGCCAAGCGCCTCCGCCCGGTCGCTGAGCGCCTTGTGACCTTCGCGAAGAAGGGCGATCTGCACAACCGTCGCCGCGCGCTGTCGATCATCGGTGACAAGAGCGTGATTCACGAGCTCTTCACCGAGATCGCTCCGCTCGTCGCGGACCGTGAGGGTGGCTACACGCGCATCACCAAGCTCGGCTTCCGTAAGGGCGACAACGCCTCGATGGTGCAGATCGAGCTCGTGCTCGAGCCCGTCAACGCCAAGCCGAAGTCGGTCAAGAAGGACGCCGTCAAGGCCGCCCCGGCCAAGGCCGAGGTTGTCGAGGAGGCCCCTGCCGAGGACGACGTAACCCCCGAGGTTGTTGAGACCGAAGAGGCCGCTGTTGAGGCTGACACCGCTGCTGCCGAGACTGAGGACGCGGAGGCCGTCGAGGCCGCTGCCGACGAGGCCGACACCAAGTAGTACCTCTCTTCACGAAAGGCCCCGCTCTCGAGCGGGGCCTTTCGCGTTAAGCCCGAAGTTGAGCCTTAGACGGGGCGGGGCGAGAGGCCGTAGTCGTTCGAGCCGAGCAACGGCGGCAGCTCGGCGAGGCGCTGAATCGCGTCTTTGATGGCGCCCGCGTAGATGTTGCCACCGATCGGCCCGCCCGCGTGAATCTGGTCGCGGCTGAGCACATCAAGCCGCGGCTGGATGGCGTCGTACCAGTTGGCCAACTCCACGTTGCGGTAGCGCTGGGCATAGTCGGCGAGCAGGGTGTTGACGCCCGGGATCCATCCGCGGGGCGCCTGCGCGTTGACGAGCACGATCTCGGTGCCGGGGCCAACCATCGCACTGATCTGGTCGAGCGTCGCCTCATCCACTGGTCCGTTTGTGCCGAGTCCGAGCAACAGGATGGGCCTGAGGCCGCCGGCATCGATGAGCGACTGCACGAGGGCCGGTGCATCGCTCATGCGGCGCGACACGGAGGCGTCAATAGCGATGCCGGGAAATGTCGCGAGCACCTCATCGGCCGCGGCGAGCATAACCGAGTCGCCGATCGCGTAAATCTGGTCGCCACCGGGCAGGGGAGCGGGTTCGCTGGCGGTCGCATCCGTGGTGGTTCGCGGCGTGCGCTCGATGGCTTCTTGGCCGGCCTCGATGCGCTCCTGCGCGACACCGGACGAGGGGGCGATGACGACCGCGGTGACCGCACCGCCGACGAGAACAAGGATGCCGACGGTCGCGATCGCAGACCGCACCCGGTGCTGCGGAACGGCCGCGAGCACGGCGCGAAACCCGCGCCGGCGAATCGGCTGCTCGACGAAGCGGTAGCTGAGGGAGGCCGCGACCACGGTGATGGCGAGAGCGATGCCACCTTTCGCCCACGGGCCGAGGGCAGGGGCGGCGGCCGTGACCAAGACAAACGCGGGCCAGTGCCAGAGGTAGAGGCCGTAGGAGCGCTCACCGATGACACGCAGCGGCAGCACGTCGAGAGCGCGCCCGAGTGGCGAGCCGGGCATCACGGCCCCGGCAATCGCGAGCGCGGTGAGCACTGCCACAAGAACCAGTCCGCCGCGGAATACCCAGAATGAGTCCTCGGCGAGCAGCCACGAGAGTGCGAGCAGTCCGACGACTGCTGCAGCCCCGACCGCGGGGAGAACCCGGAGCGTGACTCGGTGCCACTCGAGCGGGCGTGGCGACCAGTCGAGGGCAAGGATCGCCAGGGCGGCGCCGATGGCAAGGCCAAAGCTGTGGGTGTCGGTGCCGTAGTAGAGGCGGGTGGGGTCGACTCCGGCCAGCGCGAGTGCGACCATCGCGGTGATCGAGCCGATAGCCAGCGCGGCAACGATTGCTAGCCGCCATCCTCGTCTTTTCAGCAGCACCAGCGCCGCGATGACCAGCGGCCAGACGAGGTAGAACTGCTCTTCGACGGCGAGAGACCAGAGGTTGCGAAAGAGCTCCGGGGTGGTCGAATCGAAGTAACTGGCGTTGCCGGTTATGCCGAGCCAGTTGTAGCTGAAGGTGGCGGCGCCAAGCACCTGACGGCCGATGCCGACGAGCACGTCACCGCCGATGAGCAGTGCCGCCGAGCAGGAGGCGACCACGACCAGCGCGAGGGCGGGCAGCAGCCGTCGTGCCCGCCGTGCCCAGAAGGCGGGCAGCACAATGCGGCCCGTTGAGGCGCGCTCGCGCAGCAGCAGGGTGGTGATGAGGAATCCGCTGATGACGAAGAAGACGTCGACGCCGAGATAGCCCCCGGGCAGCAGCCCGGGCACGAGGTGAAACAGGATCACCGTCGACACGGCAATCGCGCGCAGACCGTCGAGCCCGCGCAGGCGGAAGGTTTCGACGACAGGTGTGGTCATTGTTCCAAGCCTAGACTCGGTCTCGTGACTGCGAGTGAGACGGTGCGCCTTCGGCTCGATGTCGCCTATGACGGCACGAACTTTTCTGGCTGGACCAAGCAGCCGGGGCTGCGCACCGTGCAGGGCGAGCTTGAGACCGCCCTCGCGACCGTCTTTCAGCGGCACGGCGAGCCGCCGACGCTGACGGTTGCCGGGCGAACGGATGCAGGCGTGCACGCCGTCGGACAGGTCGCCCACCTCGACCTCACCCACGCCCAGCTGGCGAGCCTGGACGAGCGGCGCGGGCAGAGCGGCGCCGAGTCGCTCGCTCGTCGTCTCAACGGCATCGCGGGACTCTCGAGCGACGTCGTGGTGACGCGCTCGGCGCTCGCCCCCGAGGGCTTCGACGCGCGCTTCGGCGGCATCTGGCGCCGCTACGAGTACCGGGTCGAAGACGCAACGCGACCACGCAACCCGCTCGTTCGCGGCTACACCCTCAGCTACCCGGCGGTGCTCGACGCCGAGGCGATGAATGATGCGTCGATCGGACTCACCGGCCTGCACGACTGGGCGAGCTACTGCAAGCCGCGCGAGGGCGGCACCACCATCCGCACCCTGCAGGAGTTCACCTGGAAGCGGCAGGAGGACGGCGTGCTGCTCGCGCACGTCAAGGCCGACGCATTCTGCCACTCGATGGTGCGATCACTCGTTGGGGCTTCGATCGCGGTCGGCGAGGGCAAGCTGACGGCATCCGACCTTCTTAAACTGCGGGATGACGAGACCCGCACCAGCGCCTTCAAGGTCGTGCCAGCCAAGGGCCTCACCCTCGTCGAGGTTGGCTACCCTCCCGACGAGCAACTCGCCGCTCGCGCCGAGCAGACCCGTGCTCGCCGCGACGGGATAGACGTAGGCCGCAAAACCGACTAACCTAGACCCTTGGTGCCTGCGTCATGTGCGCGACACCCGATCATGAGCCCTCCACCGGCTGGGTTCCCACGAATCTCGTGCGGAACGCGCCACCGGAGTGGGATTCACGAACACCTCACTCGATCAAGAAAGCAGTACACCTGTGACTCGTACGTTCTCGCCCACGCCGGAAGATGTCCAGCGCGACTGGCTCATCATTGACGCCACGGACATCGTCCTCGGTCGTCTCGCCAGCCACGTCGCCGCGCTCCTGCGTGGAAAGCACAAGGCAACCTTCGCCCCCCACATGGACATGGGCGACTTCGTCATCATCATCAACGCAGAGAAGATCGCGCTCACCGGCGCGAAGCTGATCCAGAAGAAGGCGTACCGCCACTCGGGCTACCCGGGCGGCCTTACGGCTACCACCTACTCGGAGCTTCTCGAGAAGCACCCGACGCGCGCCGTCGAGAAGGCCGTGCGCGGCATGCTGCCGAAGAACTCGATCGGCCGCGCGCAGCTCTCGAAGCTGAAGATCTACGTCGGCGCCGAGCACCCCCACGCTGCCCAGCAGCCGAAGACGTACACCCTCTCCCAGGTCGCCCAGTAGCGCCGGCTCTCAGAAACTTAAAGGACTACATCATGGCGAACATCGCAGACAGCATCGCAGAGCTCCCCGAGGGCATCACGACCACCGACGGTAGCTACACCACCGAGAGCGCCCCCGAGGCGGCCCCCAAGGCCCCCCGCGCCGTTCTCAACGTTCCCGGCGCAGCCGTTGGACGTCGCAAGCAGGCCATCGCCCGCGTGCGCATCAAGCCGGGCTCCGGCAGCATCACGGTCAACGGCCGTGAGTTCGAGGAGTACTTCCCGAACAAGCTGCACCAGCAGCTCATCAACGACCCGTTCAAGGTGCTCGACCTCCTCGGCAGCTACGACGTGATCGCGAAGATCACCGGCGGTGGCCCCTCGGGCCAGGCCGGTGCGATGCGCCTCGCGATCGCTCGCTCGCTCAACGAGATCGACCGTGAGAACAACCGTCCCGCCCTCAAGAAGGCTGGCTTCCTCACCCGTGACGCTCGCGTCATTGAGCGCAAGAAGGCCGGTCTCAAGAAGGCTCGCAAGGCGTCGCAGTTCTCGAAGCGCTAATCGGTTCACGAGTCGACGCCCACCATGGCACGGCTATTCGGAACTGACGGCGTTCGTGGCCTCGCTAACCGCGAGATCACCGTCGAGCTGGCACTCGGCCTTGCCCAGTCGGCAGCAGTCGTACTGGGCAAGGGCCGCTTCGCCGACGGTCGGCGCGCCTCCGGTAGGCGCCCGATCGCGGTGATCGCCCGCGACCCCCGCGTCTCTGGTGAGTTCATCGGCGCTGCGGTTGCCGCAGGTCTGTCGAGCTCTGGCGTCGATGTGTACGACGCGGGTGTCATCCCCACTCCCGCCGCCGCATTCCTGGTGGCGGACTTCAAGGCCGACTTCGGCGTCATGATCTCGGCCTCGCACAACCCCGCCCCCGATAACGGCATCAAGTTCTTCGCCGTCGGCGGCACCAAGCTCCCCGACATCGTCGAGGATCGCATCGAGGCCGCCCTCGGCGAGCAGAAGCTCGCGCCGACGGGGCTCGAGGTTGGGCGCATCCGTCGTTTCGCCGACGCGGAGGACCGCTACGTCGTGCACCTGCTGTCGACGCTGCCGAACCGCCTCGACGGACTGCACGTCGTCATCGACTGCGCAAACGGCGCCGCCGCCGGCATCTCACCCGAGGTCTTCACCGACGCGGGTGCCAAAGTCACTGTCATCGGCTCCGACCCAGACGGCTACAACATCAACGACGGCGTCGGATCTACCCACCTCGACGTTCTCGCCGCCGCGGTGCTCGAGCATGGCGCCGATGTCGGCATCGCCCACGACGGCGACGCGGACCGCTGCCTCGCGGTCGACCACGAGGGCACCATCGTCGACGGCGACCAGATCATGGCGATCCTCGCGCTGGCCATGAAGAACCGTGGACAGCTCAAAGACGACACGCTTGTCGCAACCGTCATGAGCAACCTCGGCCTGCGCACCGCCATGCAGGAGAACGGCATCACCGTTCTGCAGACCGCGGTCGGAGACCGCTACGTTCTCGAGTCGCTCACCGAGCATGGACTCAGCCTCGGCGGTGAGCAGTCGGGTCACGTGATCATGAGCCAGTTCGCGACCACTGGCGACGGAATCCTCACGGGACTGCACATCGTCGCCGAGATGGCCCGCACCGGCAAGAGCCTCAAAGAGCTGGCCGGGGTCATGACGGTCTTTCCGCAGGTGATGATCAACGTGCGCGAGATCGACCACCACGGCCTGGCCGGCAACACGGTGATCGCTGCCGCGGTTGCCGCAGCAGAGGCCGAGCTGGGCGACACCGGCCGCGTTCTGCTGCGCCCCTCTGGCACCGAGCCAATGGTGCGCGTCATGGTGGAGGCCGCCGATGAGACGACGGCGCAGCGGGTTGCCGAAGAGCTGTCCGCTGTCGTCAGGGCAGAGCTAGCGCTCTAGATCTTGCGCAGTAGCACGCTGTCGACCGCGTGCTTCGCGTCCTTGCGCAGCACGAGCGACGCACGCGCCCGTGTCGGCAGGATGTTCTCAAGCAGGTTCGGCTCGTTGATGTTCTTCCAGATGGTGCGCGCTCGCGCACGCGCCTCATCCTCGGTGAGGGTCGAAAAGCGGTGAAAGTACGAGTCCGGGTTGCTGAAGGCGCCGCGCTGCAGGCTGAGGAATCTCTCCTCGTACCAGGTGGCGATGTCGGCCGTGCGGGCATCCACGTAGATGGTGAAGTCGAACAGATCGCTGACGGCGAGACGGTGGCCCGCGGTGGCCGGCTGCAGCACGTTGAGGCCCTCGACGATGAGCACGTCGGGCTGCTTCACGATCACCTGCTCGCCGGGCACGATGTCGTAGCTGAGGTGCGAGTAGACGTTGGCGCCGACCTCGGCGGCCCCGCTCTTGACCTGGCTGACGAAGCGCAATAGCCCACGGCGGTCGTAGGACTCGGGGAAGCCCTTGCGCTCCATGAGGCCGCGACGCTGCAGCTCGGCGTTCGGCAGCAGAAAGCCGTCGGTCGTGACGAGCTCGACGTGCGGCGTGCCCTCCCAGTGGCCGAGCAGCGACCGCAGCAGGCGGGCGACCGTCGACTTGCCGACGGCGACCGACCCGGCGACGCCGATGACGAAGGGGGTAGTGGTGGCTTTCGGGGCGCCGAGATACGAGGTCGTCGACTGGTGCAGCTCTTTCGCGGCGTTGACGTAGAGGCTGAGGAGACCGCTGAGGGGCAGGTAGACCTCGTTGACCTCGCGAAGGTCGAGCTTGTCGCCGAGGCCCTGCAGCTGGGCGATCTCCGCTTCACTCAGCGGGGCCTCCATGGTGGGGGCGAGAGCGGCCCAGTCGTCGCGGTCTATCTCGAGAAACGGCGAGAGATGTCCGTTGGTCGAGGCGGAGTCTGGCATTGGAAAAGCCTACTGTCGGCGACAACCTGTTCCTTTCGCGTAAAATTCTCGACCATGTGCGGAATCGTTGGATATGTCGGAGACAGCAAGAGCATCGAGGTGCTCCTCGGAGGCCTCCGTCGCCAGGAGTACCGGGGCTACGACTCCGCCGGAATTGCGGTTATCGATACCGACGGCGTCATCGACTCCCGCAAGAAGGCGGGCAAGCTTCAGGCCCTCGTTGACGAGCTCGAGGTCAACCCGATCAAGGACGGCGCCACCGGTATCGGCCACACCCGCTGGGCAACCCACGGTGGACCGACCGACCGCAACGCGCACCCGCAGCTCGGTGACAACGGCAAGCTCGCCCTCATTCACAACGGCATCATCGAGAACTTCTTCGAGCTGAAAGAAGAGCTGCTCGCCGAGGGCGCCGTCTTCACGAGCGACACCGACTCCGAGGTCGCCGCGCTTCTGGTTGGCAAGGCCTACCAGGAGACCAAGGATGTCACCAAGGCCCTCCAGAAGGTGGTCGCCCGCCTGCACGGCGCCTTCACCCTTCTCGTCATCCACGAGGACCAGCCCGGCGTTGTCGTCGGCGCTCGCCGCAACTCGCCCCTGGTTATCGGTCTTGGTGACGGGGAAAACTTCTTGGGTTCCGACGTCGCAGCCTTCGTCGAGCACACCCGCCGCGCCGTTGAGATCGGCCAGGACCAGATCGCCACGATCCGCACCGACTCGGTCGAGGTGACCGACTTCGACGGCAACCCGGTCGAGACCAAGGAATACGAGATCAACTGGGACGCATCCGCTGCCGAGAAGGGCGGCTGGTCGAGCTTCATGGCCAAGGAGATCAGCGAGGAGCCCGAGGCTGTCGCCAAGACGCTGCTCGGCCGCGTTGTGGCTGACTCCGTGCGCCTGCCCGAGCTGGACGGCATCGGCGACGAGGTTCTCGAGACCATCGACCGCATCGTCATCATCGCCTGTGGCACTGCTGCCTACGCCGGCATGCTCGGCAAGTACGCGATCGAGAAGTGGTCGCGCATTCCGGTCGACGTCGAGCTCTCGCACGAGTTCCGCTACCGCGACCCCATCCTCACCGAGCGCACGCTTGTCGTCTCGATCAGCCAGTCGGGCGAGACCATGGACACCCTGATGGCGGTCAAGTACGCCAAGGAGGCGGGCGCTCAGGTGCTCTCCATCTGCAACACCCAGGGGTCGTCGATTCCTCGCGAGTCGCACGCCGTTCTGTACACGCACGCCGGCCCGGAGGTCGCTGTCGCCTCCACGAAGGCGTTCCTCGCCCAGGTGACCGCGCTGTACCTGCTCGGCCTGCACCTTGGCCGGGTGCGCTCGACCATCAACCCCGACGAGATCGCCGCTGCTGCTGCTGAGCTCAACGACATCCCAGAGAAGATCTCTGAGGTGCTGCTCGCTGCGGCATCCATCAAGCAGCTCGCCCACTGGATGACCGACACCAAGTCGGTGCTCTTCCTCGGTCGCAACGTCGGATTCCCGGTCGCGCTCGAAGGAGCCCTCAAGCTCAAGGAGCTCGCCTACATTCACGCCGAGGGCTTCGCTGCTGGTGAGCTCAAGCACGGCCCGATCGCCCTGATCGAGCCCGGCCAGATCGTGTTCGTTATCGTTCCGAGCCCGCGCGACCCACTGTCACTGCACCCGAAGGTGGTCTCGAACATCCAGGAGATCCGCGCCCGCGGTGCTCGGGTTGTCGCTATCGCAGAGAAGGGTGACGCCGCGGTGCTGCCCTTCGCCGACGAGGTCGTTCCGATTCCGCTCGCCGGCAGCCTCTTCGAGCCGCTGCTCGCGGTCGTGCCGCTGCACATCTTCGCGATGGAACTCGCCGCGGCCAAGGGTCTCGACGTCGACCAGCCGCGCAACCTGGCCAAGTCCGTCACGGTCGAGTAACACGGTGATCGTCGGCATCGGCGTGGATGTTGTGGATCTCGCTCGGTTCGAGCGAGCCCTCGACCGCACACCGAAGCTGAAGTCGCGCCTGTTCGCCGAGGCCGAGCTGAGCACCCCCGAGAAGGTGCTGTCGCTGCGTTCCCTCGCCGGACGATTCGCCGCCAAGGAGGCGCTCATCAAGGCGCTGGGGGAGTCGGCCGGCATCCAGTGGCATGACATGCGCGTCGTCAGTGATCCCCACGGAAACCCGCACTTCGAGCTGAGCGGTGCTGCCGCGACGGTGGCGGCAGAGAAGGGTGCAGAGCGACTGCACCTCTCGATGAGCCACGACGGCGGCATCGCCATCGCCTACGTGGTGGCCGAGTCATGAGCCGCCCGATGCGGGAGGCGCTCGTCGACGTCGGCGCGATCGCTCGCAACGTCGAGGCGCTGCGCAACGGCGAGAACGCGATGGTCATCGTCAAGGCGAACGGCTATGGCCACGGCGCCGTCGAGAGCGCCCGGGCAGCCCTTGAGGGTGGCGCGAGCTGGCTCGGTGTCGTCGACCTCGACGAGGCCCTTGAGCTGCGCAACGCGGGAATCACCGCGCCGGTGCTCGCCTGGATCCACGACCCCGCGACCGACTTCGCCGAGGCCGTCAGCCGTGACATCGACCTCGGCGTGAACTACGTCGGGCAGCTCGAGCAGATTGCCGCCTCCGAGGGGCGCGCCAACGTGCAGGTCAAGCTCGATACCGGGCTCGGCCGCAACGGTGTGCCCGAGGGTGAGTGGCAGGCATTCTTCGCGCGAGCGGCCGCGATGGAGGCTGATGGCAGCATCCGTGTTCGTGGTCTTTTCAGTCATCTGTCGAGCGCGGGCTCCGCGGTCGACCAGCAGCACCTTGCCCGCTTCTCGAGCGCCATCGAGCAGGCTCGGGCGGCCGGGCTGGATCCCGAGCACATTCACCTCACGGCGACGGGCGGCACGCTGCAGCTGCCCGCGGGCCACTTCACCATGGTGCGCATCGGCATCGGCGCCTACGGCCTGACCCCCTTCGAGCAGGGCGAGACCGTGCCGGTGCCGCTCACCCCGGCCATGCAGGTGAGCGCGAGCGTCGTCAACGTCAAGCGCGTCGCCGCGGGCGCCGGGCTGTCGTACGGGCACACCTATGTCGCAGAGAGAGACACGACCGTCGCGCTCGTGCCGCTCGGCTACTTCGACGGGATGCCGCGTCACGCCTCGAATGCCGCCCCGGTGAGCATCAACGGCGAGACCTATCGCGTCAGCGGACGCATCGCGATGGACCAGTTTATCGTCGACGTGGGGGACGCCTCGGTCGCGGTCGGGGACCGCGCGATCGTCTTCGGCGACCCCGCGGACGGCGTGCCAACCGCCAACGACTGGGCAGCGGCCGCCGACACCATCAACTACGAGATCGTCACGCGCATCGGACCGAGAGTCGTGCGCCGGTACGAGCGATGATCGTCGCGACGCCTGACGAGATGGCGGCCCTGGGCGCGCGCATTGCGGCCCAGCTGCGCGCGGGCGATCTTGTCGCCCTCAACGGCGAGCTGGGCGCAGGCAAGACGACGCTCACCCGCGGCCTCGGTGAGGCGCTGCAGGTGCGGGGCGCGGTTACCAGCCCGACCTTTGTGCTGGCGCGCACACATCCGCGGCCTGAGGGCGCACCGCTCGTGCACGTCGACGCCTACCGCCTGCGCAGCGCCGTCGAGCTCGACGACCTCGACATCGACTTCGCGAGCTCGATCGTGGTGGTCGAGTGGGGCGCGGGCCTGCTCGATGGCATCACCGACGACTGGCTCGAGCTCGACATCGTGCGGCCGGTCGGCGGCGTCGAGACCGAGGATGGCGTCGAGCCGAGAACGGTCACCATCACCGGCCACGGTGAGCGCTGGGCCGACCTCTCATGGTTGGCTAGCTAACGTGCTTCTCGCCATTGACACCTCCGCCGGCACGAGCGTCGCCGTCGTTGACCGCGACCGCGGGGTGCTCGCCAGCCGCGACTCCGCCGACACACGCGGTCACGCCGAGATTGTCGGCACCTTCATCGCCGACTGCCTCGCCGAGGCAGGCGTGGCCGTCAGCGAGCTGAGCGGAGTCGTCGCGGGCATGGGCCCCGGCCCCTTCACCGGCCTGCGGGTTGGCATCGCGGCCGCCCGAGTGTTCGCGCTGGGGGCTGGCAAACCGGTGATTCCCGTGGTGAGCCATGACGCGATCGCCTTCGGCCTCACCGAGCCAACCCTCATCACCACGGATGCCCGCCGCCGCGAGGTCTACTGGTCGCTGTACGGAGCGCCAGACTCCGACTCGCTGCCCACCCGTGAGAGCGGCCCGGCCCTCGCGAAGCCCGCCGAACTGCACGCCCCGGATGGCTACCGCCGCCTCGACGCCCTCACCGTCAGCGCCGCGCAGCTCGGCTTGCTCGCCGAGTCCATGTACGTGCATGGCCGGCCCTTTGCCTCTGGCGAGGCGCTCTACCTCCGGTCGCCCGACGTCACGCTGTCTGCCGGGCCGAAGCGGGTGAGCTGATGACCTGGCTGCTGCGCCGCGCGGGGCTCGATGACCTCGATGCGATCATGGCGATCGAGTCGGCGACCTTCGCGAACGATGCGTGGTCGCGCGAGATCATGCGCTCGGAGCTCGCCAACGCGCACACCTACTACCTCGTTGCGATCGGGGACGGGGTCGAGGGCTACGCAGGATTGCGTGCGCCCGACGGCACTGGCCAGAGCGACATCCAGACGATTGCGGTCGTCGATGGTGCGCGCGGTCGGGGCCTCGGCCGCACCCTCATGACAGCACTGCTCAGCGAGGCGCGCACCCGCGGCGCCGACGAGGTCTTTCTCGAAGTGCGGGCCGATAACCCCGCCGCCCAGCACCTGTACGAGTCCCTCGGCTTCGAACGGATCGACCTTCGGAAGAACTACTACCAACCCGACGGAGTCGACGCGATCATCATGCGCCTCACCCTTCCTACGCCCACGGTGGTGACGGCATGACCGGCCCTCTCGTTCTTGGCATCGAGACCAGCTGTGACGAGACCGGCATCGGCATCGTTCGCGGCCAGCAACTGCTCGCCAACGTCATCGCCAGCTCGATGGATGAGCACGCGCGGTACGGCGGTGTCGTGCCAGAGGTGGCGGCTCGCGCCCACCTGGAGGCGATCGTGCCAGCCCTCGAGGAGGCCCTGCGTACCGCAGGCGTCACTCTCGACGAGCTCGACGCTATCGCCGTCACGAGTGGACCCGGGCTCGCCGGCGCCCTCATGGTCGGGGTCGCGGCGGCCAAGGCGCTCGCCGTCTCGCTCGACAAGCCGCTCTACGCGGTCAACCACCTCGTCGGTCACGTCGGCGCCGACGTGCTGCGCGACGATGGCACCGACATCGAGCTGCCGACGATCGCACTGCTCGTCAGTGGCGGTCACACCAGTCTGCTGCTGGTTCGCGACCTCATCGACGACGTCGAGTTGCTCGGTGAGACCATCGACGACGCGGCGGGGGAGGCCTTTGACAAGGTGGCGCGCCTGTTGGGCCTGCCCTACCCCGGGGGGCCAGAGATCGACCGCGCCGCCGTCGGCGGCGACCCGAGAGCGATCCGCTTTCCGCGCGGGCTCACGCACCAGAAAGACCTGGAGAAGCACCGCTACGACTTCTCATTCAGTGGCCTGAAGACCGCGGTTGCCCGCTGGGTCGAGCAGAAGCGTGACTCCGGTGATGAACTGCCACTCGCGGATGTCGCCGCGAGCTTTCGAGAGGCGGTCGCCGACGTGCTGCTAACCAAGGCAATCGCTGCCTGCCGGGAGCACGGCGTTCCGCGCCTCCTGCTCGGCGGCGGAGTAGTGGCGAACGCCCGAGTGCGCGAGCTTGCCGCCGAGCGCTGCGCTGCCGCAGGGATCGAGCTGCGCGTGCCACCGCTGTCGCTGTGCACCGACAATGGAGCGATGATCGCCGCTCTCGGCGCCCAGCTGGTGGCGGCGGGTCGCGCGCCATCGACGCTGGATTTCGGAGCCGACTCGACGCTGCCTGTCACCACCATCCAGGCCTAGCATTGTCGTCATGACTGACCCCTACGTTCAGCCCGCCCCGCAGGCGTATGCGCCGCCCCCGTACAACCCGAACGCGACGACCAATGGTCTGGCGATCGCCTCGATCACCCTTGCCTTCCTCGGCATCAGCATTGTCGCGGTCGTGCTTGGGCACGTCAGCGTCAGCCAGATCAAGAACCGCCACGAGGGCGGAGCACCTCTCGCCATCATCGGCATCGTGGTTGGCTATATTGGCTGTCTCGCCTGGCTGGCGTTCTGGGCCTTCATCATCATCGGAACCCTGTACGCCGGTGCCGCGATCACCAACTACGAGAACGGCAACTACTGAGTCTCGTAGTGAGATTGACAGGTCCACGCGCTAGCGTTGACGCAGTATCCGATAACCGGACTTTTCCTCGAACGTGGAGTAACAGTGGCTGACAAGACCCCATCCGACGTCCCTCCGATCCCGATCCCCCCGATCGTCGACCTCGCTGGCACCGGCGCTGAGCCGGGCGAAGAGACGGTTGTGCGCCCCCGCAAGAAGGCCGAGCCGAAGGTCGTGCCGCCGGCCGAGCCCGCAGCCGTCGTCGAGCCCGAGCCCACCCCGGTGGTCGAGCCGGTCGAGGCCCCGCCCGTCGTGGCGGCCGCCGCTCCGGTCGCCCCCGAGGTGCCTGCTGCGCCGAACCCGTATGCACAGCCGAACCCGTATGCGCAGGCACCCGCCGCACCGAACCCCTATGCCCAGGCACCAGCCGCTCCGAACCCCTACGCAGCCGCTCCGCCGGCGCCCGGCGCCCCGCAGCCCTACGCCTACGGACCGTACGTGCCGCAGCCTCCCAAGGGCCTCTCGATCACCTCGCTCATTCTGGGCATCGTCGGCGTCGTGTTCTGCGGAACCCTGTTCCTCGTCTCTGTCGCAGCCATCGTCACCGGCCACCTCGCGGCGAAGCGCCAGCCCTATGCCAAGGGCATGTGGCTCACCGGCCTCATCACCGGCTACGTGGGCGCGGGCATCGGACTGATCTGGATCGGCCTCTGGACGATCTCGCTCATTGCCTCGCTGTCGCGCTACTAAAGTCCGGCGAGGTTGCGAATCAGGCCGGTATAGATTGCAGCGCCGGCCAGCAGGGCGATAGCTGTTCGTGAGAAGGCCGTGGCGAGTCGCGGGCGCGAGAGGCGTTCCGCGACTGCCATGGCCACGAGCAGTGCGCCGCTCACGTAGCAGGCCAGCAGCAGAGGGTTCATGGTGAACGCCTGCACGAAGTCGCCGTGCAGCAGCGAGTACAGCGCCCGCGTGCTGCCGCATCCCGGGCATTGCCATCCGGTGAGGGTGAGAATCGGACACGGCATGCCGATCTGCGTCTCATACGGGTCGTTCTGCGCGAAGAAGACGGATGCTGCACCATGGCACGCGGCGACCGCGGCCACCCCACCGAGCGCGAGCCATCGCGCGGTGTGCGGCTTCATCGTGCACCGTCCTTCCGTGCGCGGGTGCGCTAAGCATCCTATGCACCCTTTAGATTGGTTCCATTGCGAACAGCATCCAATCGATCAAAGGTGGAGCCACAGTGTCTGACAACGTGCCGCAGCAGCCGGTTCCTCCCATCGACGACGACACCATCGGCGCCGACCCGGACGACCGCACAGTGGTTCGCCCGCGCCGTACTGCTGCGGCCGAGCCTGTCGCCGAGCCCGTCGCGCAGCCGGTAAGCCCGCCCGCGGCTGCACCGGTAGCCGAGCCCGTCGTTACCCCGCCCGTCGTTGCCCCTCCGATTGCCGTTCCCGCCGCGGTGCCTGTTCCCGCCGCGGTGGTCGAACCCGCTCCCGTCGCCCAACCCGCTCCCGTTGCCCAGCCCGCGGCCTATGTCGCGCCGCCTGCGGCCCCTGCGCCGCTCGCGCCTGCCGCGCCTGCTGCGCCTGCTGCGCCCAGAGGCCTCGCACTCACCGCCCTGATCCTCGGAGTCATCGGCCTCATCATGTCGATGTTCGGGGTCGGCTTCCTCGTCTCAGCGGCCGCCGTTGTGCTCGGGCACATCGCGGCGAAGCGTCAGCGTCACGCGAAGGTGCTCTGGCTCACCGGTCTCATCACCGGCTACGTGGGCATCGCGGCCTCGCTGGTCTATGCCGGAATCTGGATCAACTACTTCCTGCACCTCTTCGGCATCGTCAGCTGACGCGGTCGGCGAGCAGCGCTACGCGGCGCTCACCGACCCGGGTGACGATCAGGGTCGCCGACTCTTCACCCGTGAGACTGAGGCGCTTGCGCAGCACGGCCGGGTCGATGTCGACGCCGCGCTTCTTGATCTCGAGCACACCGATGCCCCGGGCGGCGAGCTCCCGCTTGAGCACGCGTTCGTCGAACGCGAAGGTCTCGCGCACCCGAAAGCATGAGGCGAACGGGGTGGCGACTGCCTCGTCGGCGGTCAGGTAGGCGATCTGGGGGTCCAGCATCCGCCCCTGTATCTGTCTCCCAAGGTCGCCGATCAACCGCGCACGGATCACGGCGCCATCGGGTTCGTAAACAAACTCCCCGATACCACCCGCCTCGACATCGGCGCTGTCGCCAGCGGCTGTCAGCTCTGCGCTGCGGCCATTCACGATCACGAGGGCGGCGCGGGCGATGCCGGGGCGCGCGAGGGAACCGAACCAGGCGCCCAGCTCGACGACCTCGTGGTCGACTGATACCCACTGGGCCTCACAGCCACCGGGAATGAGGTCGCGGTCGATTCCCGGGCCGAGCTTGACGCCGACCGGCAGACGCTCGCCGAGTCCGAAGGCGAAGTCGAGCGAGGGAGTCCAGTCGGCGGGGTCGTTGAGGCGGCGCCCCTTGGAACGGCGGGCGGGGTCTAGCCACACGCCCTCGATGCCATCGAGGTCGAAGGCCGTCGCATCGCCATTGACCACGCTCGCGGTCGACCACGGCGCGAGGTTGTAAGCGGCGATTGCGGCCGTGACCTCATCGAGCTCCACCGCGGTCACCTCTAGGTCGAGGCTGGCGAAGGCGAGAGCGTCGGCACCGATGCCCGACCCGAGGTCGGCGACCCGACTCACGCCAGCATCGCGAAAGCGGCCGGCGTGCAGTGCCGCGACCGAGAGCCTGGTGGCCTGCTCGAGGCCGGCGGTTGTGAAAAGCATGCGCTCGGCGAAGGGGCCGAACTTCGCCTCGGCCTTCGCACGAAGTCGCGACTGGTGCAGCACGGCGGCGACCAGCACGGGGGAGTGCCCCGCCTTGCGCAGCTGCGCCACCGAGCGCACGACGTCGGTCGCCGCGGTCCAGCGCGGCAGCGAGTCGAGCAGCCGAAGGCCCTCGGGCGTCAACAGCTCGCGCAGCTCCGTTTGCTCCATGTACGCAACCGTAGCAATTGGCACTCGCGTTGATTGAGTGCCAGCCCCCGGCTATAGTTGCATTGGCACTCTGCCATCGCGGGTGCCAACCACAGTTTTCGTTTGTTCAAGAAAGAAGAGGTCAACCGTGTCGGTCGCCATCAAGCCGCTCGAGGATCGCATTGTCATCCAGCAGGTCGAAGCAGAAACCACCACTGCCTCTGGACTCGTCATTCCTGACACTGCCAAGGAGAAGCCCCAGGAGGGCGAGGTCGTCGCCGTCGGACCGGGTCGCATCGACGACAACGGCAACCGCGTTCCGCTCGACATTGCTGTGGGCGACAAGGTCATCTACTCCAAGTACGGCGGAACCGAGGTGAAGTACGGCGGCGTTGACTACCTCGTGCTCTCCGCGCGCGACGTGCTCGCCGTTGTGGTGCGCTAACGCCACGTTCTCACGTTTTTCTGCCAGAAAGACCCGGCCCCTCGGAGCCGGGTCTTTCTGCGTCTGAGCCGCACGTAGGCTGAGAAGGTGCCTCAGGAGAAGAAGACCGGCGTCGGCCTCGCATTTGCCGCCAGCGCCTATGTTCTCTGGGGCTTCCTACCCCTCTACTTCAGCACTCTCGCGCCGGCTGGAGCGATCGAGATCGTCGCTTGGCGCGTCGTGCTCTCGCTGGTCTTCTGCGCGGCACTGCTGACGGTCACGCGGGGCTGGGCCGCTCTTCTAACCATCGTTCGCGACCGCCGCACCATGCTGATCATGGGTGCGGCCGGCGTGTTCATTCTCATCAACTGGCTCGTGTACGTCTTCGCCGCCCTCAGCGGTCACGTGGTCGAGGCGGCGCTCGGCTACTTCACCAACCCGATGGTCACCGTGCTGCTCGGCGTGATCGTGCTGCGCGAGCGGCTGCGGCCGATGCAGTGGACCGCCATTGGTATCAGCGCCCTCGCGGTTCTCGTGCTCGCTGTCAACTACGGCAAGTTTCCGTGGATCGCCCTCGCCCTCGCTTTCTCCTTCGGCCTCTATGGATTCATCAAGAAGCAGGTGGGCGGCCGCGTCGACGCCATCAGCGGCCTCACCATCGAGACGGCGTGGCTGACCCCGCTCGCGGGTATCGTCCTCGTGGTCATCGCCGTCAACGGCGACTTGGTTATGGGCACGGCAGGAACCGCCCACACCGTGCTCCTGCTGCTGGCGGGCGGCATCACCGCGATTCCGCTGCTGCTCTTCGCCGCCGCGGCTCGGCGTCTTCCACTGGCCTACCTCGGGCTCACGCAGTATCTCGCGCCGGTCATCCAGTTTCTGATTGGCGTCTTCATCTTTCGTGAAGACATGCCCTTCGCGCGCTGGCTCGGCTTCGCTCTGGTCTGGATCGCGCTCGTTGTGCTGACGATCGACATGTTTCGCAGCAACCGCGCGGCCCGTCGCGCCGCCCCAGAACCGCTATAGGCAGCCGGTAGGGTTCCGGTAACCCCGTTCGGCGAAAGGACCACCGTGCCGCGCTCGCGTATTCTCGCAACCGGCCTCGGCCTGGTTCTCGCCACGTCCGTTGTCGGCTGCGCTGACCTCGGGCTGCCCATGCCGGGGCCGACACCCTCGCCCACGTACGCGGTCACCGGCGACGGTGTGCTGCGCATCGGCACGCTGCTTCCGACGACCGGCAGCGACGCCTATCTCGGGGCCGGTCAGATCGCCGGGGTCGAGGCGGCCGTGCGCGAGATCAATGAGGCGGGTGGCGTCAACGGTGTGCCCGTCGAGGTCTACCACCGCAACTCGGGTGACGCGACGAGCGAGACGGCAGAGGCGTCGTATGCCGACCTCGTCGCGAAAGGGGTCGACGTCGTCATCGGGCCGTCGTCATCCGTTCTTGTGGAGCGTCTGGTCGAGCCGGTGGTCGCCGCAGGTGTTCCGCTCATCTCGCCGGCCGCATCCTCGCCCGCACTGACCACTCTCGAGGATGACGGGCTCGTCTTCCGCACCATCGGCAGCTACGCCGCCCAGGGCGCCGTCATCACCGACGCCCTTGCGGAGGCGAAGGCAAAGAAGCTCGCCTACCTCTATGTCGATGACGCCGCAGGCCAGGCGCTTCTCGAGTCGATCACCGCCGACGCCGAGGATGCCGGGCTCGACCTCGCCTACTCCGGCGCTTTCACCGCCACGACCGCTGACATCTCAAGCGTCGTCTCCGCCGCGAAGAAGGCGAAGCCGGATGCGGTGGTCATTGCCAGCTCGGCGGACGCGATCGACGCCACATCGGCGCTCATCACCGCACTCACCGCTGCGAAACTAGGCGGCTCCACGCTGTGGCTGACCAGTCAGAACCTCGCCGACTACTCGCAGGCACTGCCCGCGGGAACGCTCGACGGGGTCAATGGGGTGCTCGAGGGCGCGCAGCCGGATGAGGCTTTCATCGCGCGGCTCAAGCAAGCCGATCCCGCGGTTGGCGCTTACCGCTACGCCGAGGAAGCCTACGACGCGACAATCGTTGCCGCCCTCGCAGCCACCGTCGCGGGCGACGACGGCGGCCCCGCCATCGCCCGCCTGCTTCCCGTTGTCTCGAAAGACGGCATCACCTGCACCAGCTTTGGCGCGTGCATTGACGTGCTGCGCACGCAGCCCGATATCAACTACGACGGCGTGTCCGGGCTGGTCGACCTCGCTGCCAGCGGTGATGTCACGAAGGCGAGCTGGGGTGTCTACGTGTACGGCGCAGGCAATACAACTTCTCTCGTTCGCACGGTCGTGGCGGGCTGAGCGCAAGCCGAAACGTCACGTCCAGACGCACTTGGTAACGATTCAGCGGTGTTACGTGGCTGTAACACCCACGTATTGTGCCAGCACCAATTGACCCGTAACTTGGCAGAACAGCTGTGCATTCAGTACGACTGTGTCCCAACACATTCACCAAGCAAGGAGCAACATGAGCGTATTCGCGAAGGCCTCGGCCTCCCGCTCGCGGTCTCTCAAGGCAGTTCTGGGTGGCGTCGCCATCCTGTCGGCTAGCGCACTCGTCCTCACTGGCTGCACGCCGGCCGACGATGACGCCGCCCCGGCCAAGCCCACCGAGACCCTGGAACTTAAGATCGGCACGGTTCTGCCGCAGACCGGTTCGCTCGCATTCCTCGGCCCGCCCGAGGAGGCTGGCGTTGCGCTTGCTGCCAAGGAGATCAACGACGCTGACCTCGGTGTCAACGTGACGGTCGAGTACGGCGACTCTGGTGACGTAGACAACAAGGCATACGCCACCACCGTTCCGAAGCTCCTCGACTCCGGCGTCTCCGCCATCATCGGCGCAGCGTCGTCCGGTGTGTCGAAGCTCTTCATCGACGACGTGACCGGCGCTGGCGTTGTCCAGTTCTCCCCGGCCAACACCTCGCCGGACTTCACCACCTGGGACGACAACAACCTCTACTGGCGCACCGCCCCCTCCGACCTCCTCCAGGGTGAGGTTCTCGGAAACCTGATCGCTGAGGACGGCAACGAGACCCTCGGCATCATCTACCTGAACGACGCCTACGGCACCGGTCTTGAGGGTGTCGTCAACGACGTCTTCACCGAGGCTGGCGGCGAGGTCGTCGCAAGCGAGTCCTTCAACGCTGGCGACTCGTCGTTCGACGCTCAGATCAGCGCCGTGACCGCGGAGGACCCCGACGCGATCATCCTGATCACCTTCAACGAGATCTACACGATCGCTCCCGCGCTGGCTGCTGCTGGCTTCCCGAGCGACAAGCTGTACCTCGTTGACGGCAACCTCAAGCAGTTCGGCACCGAGGCCACCGTCATCGACGAGGCCACCGGAACCTCCGCGACCATGCCTGCTGGCGTGCTCGAGGGTGCTCAGGGAACCACGCCTGGACCGGTCCTGACCGACGACTTCCAGACGCGTCTTAACGACGTCTGGAAGGCCGAGGGCAACTCCGACCTCGAGGACTTCAGCTACGCGGCTGAGTCGTACGACGCTGTCATCCTCATCGCGCTCGCGGCTCTCGCTGCTGGCTCGACCGAGGGCGTCGACATCGCTGCCAAGCTGCAGGAAGTCTCGGGCGGCTCGGGCGAGGGCAAAAAGGTCTCTGACTTTGCTGCTGGCGCTCAGGCAATCCTCGATGGCGACACGATCGACTACGACGGCTACTCCGGTGGCGTCAAGTTCGATGCAGCGGGTGACCCCACTGAGGCAACCATCGGTATCTTCAAGTACGACGCCGAGAACAAGTTCACGCGTACGAACGAGTAGTACCTCTTAGGGAAGGGCCCCGGCTTCGGCTGGGGCCCTTTCTTTGTGCCCGCGTACACGCGCCGCTCCACAACGGATGCGGAGGATCGTGTCGGCGCGCCGCAGCGAGTCCGCGGTCGCGCGTCGCGCGCCGTCCTCCGGATGGAGCGCCGCGGGCAGGCCCGCCCAACGAGAAAGGCCCCCAGCGCAGAGCGCCAGGGGCCTTTCTAACGGGCTAACTATTCGCCGAGCGTTCCCAGGTACAGGGCGATGACCTTGGGGTCTCCCAGCAGGTCACGGCCGGTGCCGGTGTAGGCATCGTGTCCCTGGTCGAGAACGTACCCGCGGTCGCAGATCTGCAGGCAGCGTCGCGCATTTTGCTCGACCATGATCGTGGTGACGCCGGCCTGGTTGATCTCGGAGACGCGGATGAAGGCCTCATCCTGGCGAACGGGCGAGAGGCCCGCCGACGGCTCATCGAGCAGGATCACCTCGGGGTTCATCATGAGCGCGCGGCCCATGGCGACCATCTGGCGCTCGCCGCCCGAAAGCGAGCCTGCGCGTTGCTTGAGGCGCTTGCCCAGCTCGGCGAAGATGCCGGTGACGAAGTCGAGCCGCTCCTCATAGATCTTGGGGTTCTGGTAGAGCCCCATCTGCAGGTTCTCTTCGATCGTGAGGCTCGGGAACACGTTGTTGTTCTGAGGCACGAAGCCGACGCCCTTGGCGACAAGCTTGTCGGCCGTGAGCCCGGTGATGTCGGAGCCGTTGAGCAGGATGTTGCCGCTGCGCACCTTGACCTGGCCGAAGATCGACTTGAGCAGCGTCGACTTGCCGGCGCCGTTCGGGCCGATGATGCCGATGAGCTCACCCTTGTTGGCGGTGAGGGAGCAGTCGTTGAGGATGTTGACGCCGGGCAGGTAGCCTGCCGTGACGTTCTTGACCTCGACAACCGGCTGCAGTGCGGTCGCGCTCACTTGTCGGCCTCTTTCTTCGCGGCACGCTTGGGTACCTTCTTGACCTCGGGCTCGACCTCGTCGGCCTCAGCGGCTCCTGCGGCGGTGATCTCCTCCGCGGTGAGCGTCGGCTGCTGGGCGCCATCCGCCTGGTAGCGGCCCGTGACGACACCGAGGTCGGTGTCGATGTGGGCGCCGAGGTAGGCGTCGATGACAGCCGGGTCCTTCATGACGATGTCGGGCGGCCCCTCAGAGACCACCTTGCCCTCGGCCATGACGACGACCCAGTCAGCGATGTGGCTGACCATCTGCATGTCGTGCTCGACGAAGAGCACGGTCATGCCCTGCGTCTTGAGGTCGAGGATGTGGTCGAGAAGCGACTGGGTGAGGGCCGGGTTGACGCCGGCCATGGGCTCGTCGAGCATGACGAGAACCGGGTCGCTCATGAGGGCGCGAGCCATTTCGAGCAGCTTGCGCTGGCCGCCAGAGAGGCTGGCGGCGAAGTCGTCGGCCTTGGTGTCGAGCTTGAACCGGCCAAGGATCTCCATCGCCTTGGCCTCGATCTCGACCTCCTGCTTGCGCCAGAGGAACGGCAGAAGGCTCGGCAGCATGCGCTCACCGATCTGCGACTTCGCGCCAAGCTTCATGTTCTCGAGCACGGTGAGCAGGCCGAGAGCCTTGGTCAGCTGAAAGGTGCGAACCTGGCCCATCTTTGCGACACGGAAGGCCGGAACCCCCGAGAGGCTCTTGCCGTTGAAGCTCCAGTCGCCGGTGTTCGGCTTGTCGAAGCCGGTCAGCAGGTTGAAGAGCGTGGTCTTACCCGCACCATTGGGGCCGATGAGGGCCGTGATGGCGTTGCGGGGGATCTCGAGGTGGGCGACATCGACGGCAGCGAGACCGCCGAAGGTGCGCGTGACGTTGTCGGCGATGATGATCGGGTCGACCTTGGCCACACCCGGGGCGATCTCGCCAGAGTGCAGTCCGGTGGACTTGACCGGTGCCGCTGTCTTGGGGGCGCTACTTGACAAAGGTCAGCTCCTTCTTGTTGCCGAAGATTCCCTGCGGCCGGAAGATCACGATGAGCAGCAGGGCGACACCGACAAAGATGTAGCGAACGACGGCCGCCTGGATGTTCGTGATCGGCAGGATGTCGTCTGCCGCCAACTGCGGAAGAACGTTGTCGAGGAACGCCATGATCACCCAGAAGATGACGGCACCCACGACGGGCCCGAAAATCGTGGCAGCGCCACCGAGCAGCAGGATCGTCCAGAGGAAGAAGGTGAGGCTCGTGACGTAGACACCGGGGACCACCGCGGAGGGAAGTGCGAACACGACACCGCCGAGGGCTCCGAAGACACCACCGAGAACGAGGCTCTGCATCTTGTAGGCGAAGACGTTCTTTCCGAGCGCGCGCACGGCGTCCTCATCCTCGCGAATTCCCTTGAGAACGCGGCCCCAGGGGCTGCGCATGAGCAGGAACACGACAAGCACGGCGATAGCCAGAAGGAAGACGCCGAAGATGCGCACCCACCACTGGGTCTCGTTGTACGTCCACGGGCCGAAGCCGTAGGTGCCCTCGGGGATCGGGTTGGCCCCGCGGAAGCCCGCGTGGTAGCCACCGAGGCCGTCGGCCGAGTTGGTGAACTCATCGAAGACCTGCGTGGTGAACAGCAGTCGTACGATCTCGGCCGCCGCGATCGTGACGATGGCGAGGTAGTCGGCCCGTAGTCGCAGCGTCGGAATTCCGAGGATGAGCGCGAAGACCGTGGCCGCCGCCATGCCGACCAGGATTCCGACCCACCACGGAAGGCCGAAGCTGAGGATCGAGATCGCGTAGCCGTAGGCGCCCAGCGCCATGAAGCCAGCCATACCGAAGTTCAGTAGGCCGCCGTAGCCGAAGTGCACGGCGAGTCCGACGGCGGCGATCGCGTAGGCGATCGTCGTTGGGCTGATCAGCCAGCCGGCGGTGTTGTTGAGAACTGCTCCCCAATCCATGGCGGGCCCTAACCTATTCTCTCTTTGCGGCCGAGGAGGCCCTGAGGCCTCACCAGCAGTACGACGATGAGCACGGCAAGAGCGCCGAGGTATTTGAGGTCAGACGGAATCCAGAGCGTCGAGACCTCGACCAGCAGTCCGACGATCAGCGAGCCGATTGCGGCGCCGAAGGCAGTACCGAGACCACCGAGGGTGATCGCGGCGAAGATGAGCAGCAGGAAGCTGCCGCCCATGTCCCACTTGATGCCCGGGATGAAGAACGCCCACAGGATGCCGGCCAGGCCGGCGAGAGCAGCCGAGACAACCCACACGATGCGCACCACGCCGTTGACGTTGATGCCGGAGGCCGCAGCCAGCGAGGGGTTGTCAGAAATGGCGCGGGTTGCCTTGCCGATGCGGGTGTTAACGAGCCACCAGGCGACGGCAAGCAGAACGACGATGCTGACGCCCATCGACACCATGTCGACGACGGACAGCGATACAGAGCCGAACAGCTTGATCTTGGTGTCGCTTGAGCCGGGCAGCTGGTAGATGTTGCCGCCGATGAAGAACTGGATGATGTAGCGCAGCGCGAGCGAGAGGCCGATGCTCACGATCAGCAGCTGCGTCAAGCCGATCCCTCGTTTTCGCAGGGGTCTCCACAGCGCCGCATCGAGACCGAGGCCGACCGCCCCCGAAAGCAGCACGGCGATCGGGATGGCAAGCAGCAGAGGCCAGTGGTTGAACACACCGAGCACGAGGGTGAAGACGGCGCCGAGGGTCACGAGCTCGCCATGGGCGAAGTTCGAGAGGCCGGTTGTGCCGAAGACGAGGGAGGCGCCGATAGCGGCAAGGGCGAGCATGAGGCCGAAGTTGAGACCGTTCACGATGCGCTCAACCAGCTGGTCGCCGAAGCTCGTGACGTTGCGAACGCCCTCACCGAGGAAGAAGTTGACCGACTTGTTGCCGGTGAGGCCGAACTCCGCCTCGACACTGGCCTGGCCCTCGACCACAATGACGCCCTTGGGCAGGGTCTCCTCGTCAAGCGTGATCGTGTACTTCTCCTTCTCGGGCACACCGATCTTCCACTTGCCGTCTGCGTCTGTGACGACTTCGGCGTCGTAGCCATTGCCCGAGACCTTGATGAGAACGTCTTCGAGGGGCTTGCTGTTGTACTTCACGTTGCCGCTGAAAATGAAGTCGTACTCGTCGGTACCGACCTCGTCCGCCGAGGCGGCTCCCGGTGCGGTGATGGCGAGCATGGCCATAACAACGGCGAAAAGGGACACAACAAGCCGCGACCTGCGCTGGCTAGCCTTGCGTGCGGCTTTCACGTAAACCTCCAGTTGGACCAGCCGAGAAGCGAATTTCTCGAAACGTGCTGGCGCAGCGTCGACATTGACCCTACTTACGATTTGTATCCACTGTGTTTCGTGGCAGAACAAATACGGTGCTGGTAATTATGCGCGTGGAATAGCGGAGCGCATAACCGGTTAATATTGGATACCGGGATTCACCGCGGCATCCGGGTTCTTATCTTCACGTTTGACTCAAGGGGACTCATGGACCAGCCTGACCCGTTCGGCTTTATCGGACTCACTTACGACGACGTCATGCTGCTGCCAGGGCATACAGACGTCATTCCGAGCGAGGCCGACACGACCTCCCGCCTGACGCGCAACATCACCGTTGCCGCGCCGCTGCTCTCTGCGGCCATGGACTCGGTCACCGAGTCGCGCATGGCGATCGCGATGGCTCGCAACGGTGGCCTCGGCATTCTGCACCGCAACCTCTCGATTCAGGACCAGGCCGCATACGTCGACAAGGTCAAGCGCAGCGAGTCGGGCATGATCACCAACCCGGTCACCACGACACCCGACGCGACGGTCGCCGAGGTTGACGCGATCTGCGGGCAGTTCCGGGTATCCGGTCTTCCCGTTGTTGAAGCGGACGGCACGCTCGTCGGCATCATCACGAACCGCGACATGCGATTCGTCTCGCCTTTCGAGAAGTCGACGACCCTCGTGCGCGACGTCATGACCTCGACAGGGCTCATCACTGCTCAGGAAGGAATCGACCCGGACTCCGCGGTCGCCATCTTCGCGCAGCACAAGATCGAGAAGCTTCCGCTTGTCGACGCCGCAGGGCGCCTCACCGGTCTCATCACCGTCAAGGACTTCGAGAAGGCCGACAAGTACCCCAACGCCACGAAGGATGCCGAGGGTCGCCTGCGCGTCGGTGCGGCCATCGGCTTCTTCGGTGACGCATGGGACCGCGCGGTAGCCCTCAACGAGGCGGGCGTCGACGTGATTGTCGTCGACACCGCCAACGGTGACTCGGCAGGCGTGCTCGACATCATCCGCCGCCTCAAGGCCGATCCGGCCTTCAACCACGTTGACGTCATCGGCGGCAACGTGGCCACCCGCTCGGGCGCGAAGGCGCTCGCCGAGGCCGGAGCAGACGCGATCAAGGTCGGCGTCGGACCGGGCTCCATCTGCACCACGCGTGTCGTCGCCGGCGTTGGCGTGCCGCAGGTGACTGCTGTCTACGAGGCGTCCCTCGCGGCGCGCGAGTTCGGCATCCCGGTGATCGCCGACGGCGGCCTGCAGTACTCGGGCGACATCGCGAAGGCGCTCGTCGCTGGAGCCGAGACCGTCATGCTCGGCTCGCTGCTCGCCGGCACCGACGAGAGCCCGGGCGACCTGGTGTTTGTCAACGGCAAGCAGTTCAAGAACTACCGCGGCATGGGCTCGCTCGGCGCGCTGCAGACCCGCGGCAAGAAGACCTCGTACTCGCGCGACCGCTACTTCCAGGCAGATGTGCCGAGCGACGAGCAGCTCATCGCCGAGGGCATCGAGGGGCAGGTGCCCTACAAGGGTGCCGTCTCATCCGTGGTGTACCAGCTGCTCGGCGGCCTTCGCCAGTCGATGTTCTACACGGGCGCGCGCACCATCGAGGAGCTTCGTCAGAAGGGCAAGTTCGTGCGCATCACGGCGGCCGGACTGAAGGAGTCGCACCCGCACGACATCCAGATGGTTGTCGCGGCACCGAACTACTCGCGCTAGGCCTGCTCGCGCACCGCACCCTGTGACGGGGTGACGGTGAACATCGTCGGCTGCTGGTAGCCGCTCTCGGCGAAGGCACCGTCGATCGCGACCTGTACCCGCGAGATGGCGTCGCTGGGCACGAGCGCGATGGCGCTGCCGCCGAAGCCGCCGCCCGTCATCCGCGCGCCGATGGCGCCGTTGGCCTGGGCGGTCTCGACGGCGAGGTCGAGCTCGGCCACCGAGATCTCGAAGTCGTCGCGCATCGACACGTGCGACGCGTCGAGAAGGTCGCCAATAGCGAGAGGCCCCTGCTCGCGAAGGGTGCGAACCGTGTCGAGCACGCGCTGGTTCTCGGTGACGACGTGGCGAACGCGGCGGAAGGTCTCGTCATCGAGCAGATCCCGCGCACGGGTCAGGTCGGCCACGGTGACGTCGCGCAGCGAGGTGACGCCCAACTCGGCGGCACCGCGCTCGCAGCTGGCTCGGCGCTCGGCATAGCCGCCCGTCGAGTGCTGGTGCTCGACGTGGGTGTCGATGACGAGCAGCTCGAGCCCGGCGGCGCGGAAGCCGAGGTCGACGACCTCGCTCTCGAGGCTGCGGCAGTCGAGAAAGACGGCGGCATCCTCCTGTCCGAGCAGAGAAGCGGACTGGTCCATGATGCCGGTGGGGGCGCCCACCATCTCGTTCTCGGCGCGCTGGCCGACGCGGGCGAGTGCGCGGCGGTCGAAGCCGAGCTGCCAGACGTCGTTGAGGGCCACGGCAACGGCGCTTTCAATAGCGGCGGATGACGACAGCCCCGCACCCACCGGCACGGTCGACTCGATGTACAGATCGACCCCCGGCACAGCGGCGAGGTCGGCCCCGGCCTGCCCGAGCGCCCAGGCGACCCCGAGCGGGTACGCGGACCAGCCGCTCACCTTTCCCGGCGCCAGCTCGTCGAGCGCGATCTCGGCCACCTCGTCGGCGAAGCCGCTCGCGACGCGGATCATGCGGTCCTCGCGCAGCCCGAGGGCGACGACCGTGCGCCGGTTGATGGCGAAGGGCAGCACAAAGCCGTCGTTGTAGTCGGTGTGCTCGCCGATGAGGTTGACGCGGCCGGGAGCCGACCACAGTCCGGCTGGCTCTGCGCCAAAGACCTCTGCGAACGTCTCAGAGACCTCGTCTCGAATGTCGCTCATGCGCGTGCGATTCCTTCCCGAACGAATGCGGCCGTGGCCTCTGGAGTGACGTCGCCGATCCAGGCGCCCATGGCGGCCTCGGAACCTGCGAGGAATTTGAGCTTGCTCTCCGCGCGACGCGGCGAAGTGAGCTGCAGCATCAGTCTCACAGAGTCGCGGCCGACAGACACGGGTGCCTGGTGCCATGCGGCGATGTAGGGGGTGGGGGTGTCGTAGAGCGCGTCGATGCCGCGCAGCAGCTTCAGGTAGAGGTGGCTCAGTTCATCCTTCTCCGCGTCGTTCAGACCAGCGAAGTCGGGCACGTGGCGGTGGGGCAGCATGTGCACCTCGATGGGCCATCGCGCGGCGAAGGGCACGAAGGCGGTGAAGTGCTCGCCCTGCAGAACGACGCGCTCGCCGGCCGACTCGCGCTCGAGGATTCCCTCGAACAGGTTCGGCACGACCGCCGCGCTTGCCAGAAGGCGTTGCGTGCGGGGGGTCACGTAGGGGTAGGCGTAGATCTGGCCGTGCGGGTGGTGCAGCGTGACGCCGATCGCCTCGCCGCGGTTCTCGAACGGAAAGACCTGCTCGATGCCGTCCATCGCCGAGAGGGCTGCCGTGCGCTGCGCCCACGCCTCGATGACGGTGCGGGCGCGGCTGACGCTCAGTGACCCGAACGACCCCTCCGACTTCGGGTCGAAGCAGACGACCTCGCAGCGGCCGACCGATGTGGCACTGCGCTCGAAGCCGATGCCGTGGGTGTCGACCGCGCCGAGAGCCGGGCCGAACGAGGGCGACTTGTTCTCGAAGACGGCGACGTCGTAGTTCGACGGCACCTCCGAGGGGTTCTCGGGGGTCGACGGCGCGAGCGGGTCGAGGTGGGCCGGGGGAAGGAAGACGCGGTTCTGCCGGTTGGCGGCGACCGAGATCCACTCGCCGGTGAGAACGTCCTGGCGCATCGTCGCGGTCTCGGGGCGCGCATCCAGCGGGCGGGTATCGATCTCTCGGTGGCCGGTGAGTGTCGTGTCGGCGTCGTCGAAGTAGAACAGCTCCCGCCCGTCGGCGAGGTGGTGGTCGTGGCGCGTGATGGGCATATGATTACGATAACGAAGAGTTCACTTACGTTTACGAAAAAACCCGAAAGGCAACGGATGAGCGAGGCGCGCAGAAACGAGCTGCTGCAGCTCGTCAGCGCCCGTGGCTTCGTTCGCGTCACCGATGCCAGCGACGAGCTCGGCGTCAGCGAGGTGACCATCCGCGCTGACCTGACGGAGCTTGAGACGCGTGGAACCGTGGTGCGCGTGCACGGCGGTGCGATGCTGCCGGGCGCCATTCGCGAGCCGTCGCTCGAGAGTGCCCGCGAGCAGCAGGCGCTCGCCAAGCGCGCGATCGGAGAGCACGTGGCCAGCATGGTGCGCAGCGGTGACAGCCTCTTTGTCGATGTCGGCAGTACCGCGCTCTCCGTGGCCAACGCCCTGGTCGAGCGCCGCGACCTACACGACCTCGTCGTCGTGACGAATGGGCTGAGCATCGCGCTCGCGCTCGAGGCCGCCCTTCCCCGCTTCACGGTCATTGTCACGGGCGGCACCCTTCGACCGCTGCAGCACTCCCTCGTCAACCCCTATGCCTCGCAGCTCCTCGACTCGCTGCGCTTCGACCTCGCGATCATCGGCTGCAACGGCGTCGATGCGCTCGCCGGGGTGACCAACGTCAACCTGCCCGAGACCGAGGTCAAGCGGCAGGTCATTCGCGTCTCACGCCGCCGCGTGCTGATCGCCGACGGGTCGAAGCTTGGGGTGACCGAGCTTGGGGTGGTTGGCCCGTTGTCCGATTTTGAATGTCTTGTTACCGCCGGAGCGAGCGCGGAGGCCACCGGGCCTCTCGAAGCCGCCGGCCTGAGAGTGGAGAATGCATGACAACCTGGCTCGTCACCGGAGGCGCTGGCTACATCGGATCGCACGTCGCGCGGCACTTTCTTGCCGCGGGCATCGAGGTCGTCGTGCTTGACGACCTGTCGAGCGGCGACCGCTCCTTCATGCCAGAGGGCGTGCTCTTCGAGCAGGGCACGCTCGTCGACGCCGCCTTCGTCGATGGTGTCTTCGCCCGGCACCAGATCGACGGCGTCGTGCACCTCGCCGGCTACAAGTACGCCGGTGTCTCGGTGCAGCGGCCGCTGCACACCTACGAGCAGAACGTGACCGCGACGGTGAACCTGCTGCGGGCGATGGAGGCCGCCGGTGTCGCCTCGATCGTCTTCTCGTCGAGCGCGGCGGTCTACGGAACGCCATCCGTCGACCTTGTCGACGAGAGCACCGCGACCAACCCCGAATCGCCCTACGGCGAGACCAAGCTGATCGGGGAGTGGCTCATCGCCGACCAGGCCCGGGCGGCGACGCTGCGCCACACGAGCCTGCGGTACTTCAACGTCGTCGGATCCGACGGGGCGCCCGACGTCAGCCCGTACAACCTCTTTCCACTCGTCTTCCGCGCGCTGAACGCCGGCACCGTGCCAAAGATCTTCGGCGACACCTATGCGACCCCCGACGGCACCTGCGTGCGCGACTACGTGCACGTGACGGATGTCGCTGCCGCTCACGTCGCCGCCGCCCGCGCCCTCGAGAGCGGCACCCTCGAACCCGTCTACAACCTCGGGTCGGGCACGGGTCTCAGCGTGCGCCAGATCATGGACGAGATGGCGGTCGTGACCGGCATTCCCTTTGAGCCCAAAGTCGACCCCGCGCGCCCGGGCGACCCCGCGCGCATCGTCGCATCGGGCGAGCTGGCCGCGCGTGACCTCGGGTGGGACCCGCAGCACACGCTCACCGACATGATCGCGAGTGCGTGGAATGCGAGCCGGGTGTAAAGCACGCTTGACAGGATGAGAATGTAAAGCTAGCTTTACAGTATGAAGAGTGAGATCAGGGCGATGCGCGAGGCCTCCGGGCTGTCGCAGGGTTCGCTTGGAGATGCCCTCGGGGTGTCTCGCCAGACAATCAACGCTCTGGAGACCGGTCGCTACGACCCGTCCCTGACTCTCGCCATTCGCATCGCGCGCCACTTCGGGCGCACTGTCGAGGAGGTATTCCATGTCGAAAACGACCTATAGCCGCATCTCAACCGCCAACATCATCCTGCTGGGCTCGCTCGCAGCGGGGGCGATCATCTGTGCGGTTCTACAGAATCCGTTGGGTGCCGGCTTCCTCGGCGCCACCGCCGTCCTTTCGCTTATTGCCATCATTCCCAACCTGCGATCGGATGCCCGCGACATTGGCCGCGTCAACGCGATCCAGTACCGCGACGAGCGTGATCGCACCCTCGCCCGCGCCGGGTTCTCTATCGTCGGAGCGGCAGCTCTCATCCTCAGCGTGGTACTGGCTGTCGCGGCTGCCATCAGCGGCAACATTGCCTTCCAGATCGCGGCTTTCGCGCAGCTGTTCGTGCTCGCAGTCATCTGGGGAGTCGCCAACAGCATCGTGGTGCGTCGCGGCTAGTGCGCAGCTATGGCACGACGAGCCGAAGCCGACGGCTGCTTGCCGAGACGATGAGCCGCTGCCCCCAGCTGAGGGCAAGGTAGTCGCGCTCTATGCCATCGCCAAAGACGACGAGCTGATCCGACTCCACCGTCAGCTCGATTGCCTCGCCCTCGGGTATCACCCCGAAGGTCATCGTGCTCTGCGTCGCAGGCGAGGGCCATGCCTCGCGAACGAACCAAATGAGATCACGCGAGGGAGGCTGGGGTAGCCGGTCGAGCAGCGCACGATCGTGGGCGATCGAGGTCGACCACCCCGTGCTGCCGGTGCCTGTGCCGACGATGATGCCCGACGACGACTGGCGCTCGGCCTGCGGTCCGGGCAGTCTCAGCGTGTAGCGCGATGACTGGTGACCCTGGTCACCGATGTAGAGGTCATTGAGGGCGATGATCCCCTGCCCGTCGTCGCGCATGGCGCCGACCATCGTGCGTTCCTGCACCGGTGCCTTTCCCAACCTCAGCTCGCTGAGCACGGCGGCAGCACGCCCGGGCGAGTGCGCGACAAGTGCCCCAGGGTTGCGGGCCGGATCCGGGTTGATGCCGATGACCGGCTGTCCATCGAGGTACTTGGCCACGTTCGCTACAAGACCATCCTGTCCGACCACCATGATGATGTCCTCGGGGCCGAACAGGTAGCGGTCGAGCTCTGCGCGCTCGACCTCGGCACGGCGCACGTCGTCGGGCAGCGCTGATGACACCGAGTGCAGCACCGACTCGAGGTGGGTGTGGCGCGCGAGTACCTCGTCTATCGATCGCCCGCGTGACCGAAGGTAGAACTCCGCTTGACCGTAGGTGGCGTGCCGCGCGAGCAGTTCGGAGTACTCCGACTTGCGGTAGACGAGAACGACGCGGGCGGAAAGCGCCATCTACTTTTTGGGAGCTGTCGACGCTGGGGGTTCGACCGGCGCCTTCGGCTGCGACAGCGTGCTGAGCGCCTGGGTGATGATATCGGGCGTGAGGTTGAGGGTGCCGATCGACGGAAGGTGCTCGGCAATGGACTGCAGCGAGATGGTGGTGAGCACTGCCGCGTCGACGCCGGAGTAAGCCGACACGCGGGCCGTCTCAGCTTCGGCGCGCGCGAGGCCGAGCGCACGGGTGGACTCCGCGCGCACCTCGGTCACGATGCGCTCGCGGGCCGCGTCCTCCGTGGCCCGTTGGCGAGCATTGGCGCCCTCGCGCGCGACGAGCTGCTCTTCGCGCTTGGCCAGCTCGATCTTGCTCTGCAGCTCGTTCTCTGCAATTGCCCGTTCGCGCTCCACGGCAAGGGCTCGGCGTTCGAACGTCGCTTTGTCGGCGTCCTGCTGCACCTGCTCACGCACCGGAACCTCCAGCGCGCGTTCAAGGTCGGCCTGAGGGCGTATCGACACGATGCGCACGCCGATAACGGTGATCGACGTCTCGGCCAATCGTGCGTCTGCCATGAGCCCAACGGATGTGACATCACGCACCGCGGGAATTCCCGCGCCCAGAACATCGATCAGACGCACCGACGAGATGTGCTCTACCGCGTACTGCTGGGCGAGCTCGGTAATGCGCGTTCCGACCTGCTCGAGCGGCTTACCCAGCCACTGGCCGTGATACGGGTCAATGGAGAAGTCGAGACGCGTGGCGGCAACGGCGGCGTCGGTGAAGCGATAGGTCACAGTGGCCTGAACGCTCACCTCCTGAAAGTCGAGTGTGCGGGCGCCGAAAAGCACCGACAGCTCAGCCTCGGCGATCGGCACCTCGCTGATCGCCGCGTTCAACGGATAGAAGGTGAACGAGATGCCCGCACCGCTGTGCACGAGTCTTCCCTTGCGCGAGTGCACGATGTGGTTTGTCGGCGTAGCGCGCAGGTGCCTGCCGAAGAAGAACGGGCGGATGTCGGCCATGAAGATCTTTCGTAGAGCAGAGGTTTGGACTGATTCTCAGCTTAGGGGGATCGCACCGCACCAGGTGTAATCTGGTCGGCTGCCCATCCGGTGGCTTCCAGAAAGGGATTTACCCGTGGGCTTCATCGACGTCAACAACGTCTCCTATTCCCTCGCTGACGGCCGACCGCTGCTCGACGAGGTCTCGTTCCGCGTCGGCGAGGGCGTGACTGCGGCCCTCATCGGCGCGAACGGCGCGGGCAAGTCGACGCTGCTGCGCATCATCCGCGGTGAGCTCAAGGCCGACTCCGGTGCGATCAGCATCGACGGTGGCCTCGGCGTCATGGACCAGTTCGTCGGCCATGTGCGAGACACGACGACCGTGCACGAACTGCTCATCTCTGTCGCTCCGGCAGCGATCAAGGCGGCTGCACTCGCGCTCGACGCGACAGAGAACGCCCTCATCGAGACCGATACGACGAAGGCCCAGATGGCCTACGCGACCGCGATCGCCGACTACGCGGATGCCGGCGGATACGAGCAGGAGACCCTCTGGGACGTCTGCACCATCGCTGCGCTCGGCCTCCCATTCGAGCGCGCCAAGTACCGCGAGGTGACAACCCTCAGCGGCGGCGAGCAGAAGCGGCTCGTGCTGGAGGCCCTCCTCCGTGGTCCCGATGCCGTTCTGCTGCTCGACGAGCCCGACAACTACCTTGATGTTCCCGGCAAGCGCTGGCTCGAGGAGTCGCTGCGCGCCACCCAGAAGACGGTGCTGCTGGTCAGCCACGATCGCGAGCTGCTCGCCCGCGCTGCCGACCGCATCATCACTATCGAGGTCGGCGCGGCCGGCAACAGCGCATGGACGCACGGTGGCGGCTTCGCCAACTACCACCAGGCCCGCGATGACCGCATGAGCCGGCTCGATGAGCTCAAACGCCGCTGGGACGAGGAGCACGTCAAGATCAAGGCGCTCGTCTACGCGATGAAGGTCAAGGCGACGGCGAACGACACCTTCGCCCCGAAGTACCAGGCGGCGCTATCCCGCCTCAAGCGCTTTGAAGAGGCGGGGCCGCCCGAGGCGCGGCCACTCGAGCAGGACCTCAAGATGAGGCTGCGAGGTGCGCGCACCGGCAACCGGGCGGTCGTCGCGACCCAGCTAGAGCTGACCGGACTGATGGCGCCCTTCGACCTCGAGATCTGGTTCGGCGAGCGGGTGGCCGTGCTCGGCTCCAACGGGTCGGGCAAGTCGCACTTTCTGCGGCTGCTGGCCCTCGGGGGCTCGGACCCCGACCCCCGGGCGGGACACATCACCTCGGTGGGAGCGACCCTCGAGCCCGTTCTGCATAGCGGGATTGCGAAGCTGGGTGCTCGGGTCGTACCGGGCTGGTTCGCGCAGGCGCACGAGCATCCGTCTCTTATCGGGCGAACACTGCTCGATATCCTTCACCGCGGCGACGACAACCGCGGCGGACTCGCCCGCGAGGCCGCCAGCCGCGCGCTCGACCGGTACGGACTCGTGGATGCCGCAGAGCAGGTCTTCGAGAGCCTCAGCGGCGGCCAGCAGGCCCGCTTGCAAATTCTGCTGCTGGAGCTGAGCGGCGCCACCCTGCTGCTGCTCGACGAGCCAACCGACAACCTCGACCTCGTCTCGGCCGAGTCGCTCGAAGAGGCGCTGCAGCGCTTCGAGGGCACCGTCATGGTGGTCACCCACGACCGCTGGTTCGCGCGCGGCTTCGACCGCTTTCTCGTCTTCGGATCCGACGGTCGTGTCTACGAGGCGCCCGAGCCCGTGTGGGACGAGGCCCGGGTAAAACGTGACCGGTAGACTTTCCTGTCGTGAGTGACATCGAAATCGGCCGGTCCAAGCGCGCCCGTCGGGCCTACGCATTTGACGACATCGCCATCGTGCCGAGCCGCCGCACGCGCGACCCGCACGACGTGTCGGTGAGCTGGACCATCGACGCCTTCACCTTTGAGATTCCGGTACTCGCCGCGCCGATGGACTCCGTGGTCAGCCCGACCACGGCGATCACCATCGGCAAGCTCGGTGGCCTCGGCGTGCTCGACCTCGAGGGCCTCTGGACTCGCTACGACGATCCAGAGCCGGTGCTCGCCGAGATTCGCGGGCTCTCTGTTGCCGACGCGACCAAGCGCATGCAGCAGCTCTACGCCGAGCCGATCAAGCCATCGCTCGTTGCCGACCGCCTCGCCGAGATTCGCGCGGCCGGTGTGCCCGTCGCCGGCGCGCTCAGCCCGCAGCGCACTCAGGAGCTTTACCAGACCGTCGTCGACGCCGGGGTCGACCTGTTCGTCATCCGCGGCACCACGGTCAGCGCCGAGCACGTCTCCAAGGGCAGTGAGCCACTCAACCTCAAGAAGTTCATCTACGAGCTCGACGTGCCGGTCATCGTCGGCGGGGCCTCCACCTACACCGCCGCACTGCACCTCATGCGCACGGGAGCGGCGGGCGTGCTCGTCGGCTTCGGCGGCGGTGCCGCATCGACCACGCGGGCATCCCTTGGCATCCACGCACCGATGGCAACAGCGGTGGCGGATGTCGCCGGGGCCAGGCGGGACTACCTCGACGAGTCCGGCGGGCGATACGTGCACGTCATCGCCGACGGCGGCCTCGGTACCTCGGGCGACATCGTCAAGGCAATCTCGGTCGGAGCTGACGCCGTCATGCTCGGCTCGACGCTCGCGCGCGCAACGGACGCGCCCGGGGGCGGCTGGCACTGGGGCGCCGAGGCGCACCACTCCGAGCTGCCCCGCGGCAACCGCGTCGAGGTCGGCACTCTCGCACCGCTGGAAGAGATTCTCTTCGGCCCCTCCACAGTTGCCGATGGCAGGGTGAACCTCATCGGTGCCCTTCGCCGCTCGATGGCGACGACCGGCTACTCCGACCTCAAGGAATTCCAGCGCGTCGAGGTAGTCGTCGCGCCGTACGACGCACGATAGAGGGAGCCCCCGTGGCCAAGGCAAAGTCCGTCACTCGATCATCGAAGCTCGGGCCTGCCGAGCGGGAGGCTGCCCTCGGTGCCCTGCGTACCAAAGAGCTCGACATCCTCGTGGTGGGTGGCGGCATTGTGGGCACCGGTAGTGCGCTCGACGCGGTCACGCGCGGCCTCAGCGTCGGCATGGTCGAGGCGCGGGACTGGGCCAGTGGCACGTCGTCGCGGTCGTCCAAGCTCGTGCACGGCGGCATCCGTTACCTTGAACAGCTCGACTTTCGGCTCGTGCGGGAGGCACTCGTCGAGCGGGGTCTGCTGCTGCAGCGCATCGCGCCGCACCTCGTCAAGCCGGTGCGCTTTCTCTACCCGCTGACCAAGCCCGTGTTCGAGCGCGTTTACATCGGCGCGGGCATGCTGCTTTACGACCTCTTCAGCTACACCGGCGGGCGCCCGCCCGGGGTGCCGCACCACCGCCACCTCACCAAGCGGCAGATGCTGCGGGCGATGCCGTCGCTCGACTCCAACGCCTTCGTTGGCGGTCTCGCGTACTACGACGCCCAGGTCGACGATGCCCGCTACGTCGCCAACCTTGCTCGCACCGCCTCTTTCTACGGCGCCCACGTCGCCTCTCGCGTGCGCGTTGAGGGCTTCATCAAGGTGGGACAGCGCGTCGTTGGCGTGCACGCCCACGACCTCGAGACCGGCGAGAAGTTCGACATTCGTGCCCGGCAGGTCGTCAACGCGACCGGCGTCTGGACCGACGACACCCAGGCCATGGTCGGTGAGCGCGGGCAGTTCAAGGTTCGCGCCTCGAAGGGTGTGCACCTCGTCGTGCCGCGCGACCGCTTCCAGTCGAAGCTCGGCCTGCTGCTGCGCACCGAGAAGAGCGTGCTCTTCGTCATTCCGTGGGGTCGCCACTGGCTCATTGGCACGACCGACACCGACTGGAATCTCGACAAGGCGCACCCGGCGGCGACCGCGGCCGACATCGACTACATCCTCGGGCACGTCAACCGTGTGCTCGCCGTCGACCTCACCCGGGATGACGTCGAAGGCGTCTACGCGGGGCTTCGCCCGCTGCTGGCCGGCGAGAGCGACCAGACCTCCAAACTCAGCCGCGAGCACATCGTCGCGCACTCCGTTCCCGGTCTGGTGGTCGTCGCGGGAGGCAAGTGGACCACGTACCGCATCATGGCGAAAGACGCCATCGACGAGGCAGCAGCCGCGCTCGACGGCAAGGTGCCCGAATCGACAACGGATGACATCGCCCTGCTCGGCGCGGAGGGCTATCAGGCCGCGTGGAACAAGCGCTCCAAGATCGCCCGCGCCTTCGGCGTGCACAAGGCGCGCATCGAGCACCTGCTGAACCGCTACGGCGTGATGACCGACGAGCTGCTCGACCTGCTCGTCGAGCGCCCGGAGCTACAGGAGCCGCTGCCGGGCGCCGACGACTACATCGCCGCCGAGGTTGTCTATGCGGCCTCGCACGAGGGCGCGCTGCACCTCGAAGACGTTCTTGCCCGCCGCACCCGCATCTCGATCGAGGCCTGGGACCGCGGAGTCTCGGCCGCACCCGTCGCCGCCGCGCTCATGGCCGCTGAGCTCGGGTGGTCGAGCGAGAAGACGCAGTACGAGATCGACCGCTACCTCGCCCGCGTCGCGGCCGAGCGCGCCAGCCAGGAACAGCCCGATGACGCCTCGGCCGACCGCGTGCGGCTCGAGGCGCCCGACGTGATCGCGGGCTAGCCACCGCCCGTGGCGGGCCGCCGCCCACCTCTCGCTGTTGAATCGGCCTCTCGCGGGCATTGCCCTCAGCAGCGAGAGGCCGATTCAACAGCGAGAACTATCGAGTACGTATGAGTCCGTGCGCGCCTAGAC
>Ga0247732_10000145_pt1 | contig 45251 bp, 37 predicted proteins | sample UWRJL163409C2_FD_180940 | JGI IMG/M metagenome (GOLD analysis project Ga0247732, IMG submission 180940) | Plant litter microbial communities from Arlington Agricultural Research Station in Wisconsin, United States - UWRJ-L163-409C-2 | ecosystem: Environmental > Terrestrial > Plant litter >...
GGCATCCCCGTCGCCACCGTGTCGATCGGCGGTGCGAAGAATGCCGGCCTCATCGCCGTGAGCATCCTCTCGACCTTCGACGACACGCTCGCGGGCAAGCTCGGCGACTACCGCGAAGAGCTCACCGCCCTTGTCGAACAGAAGAACCAGGACCTGCAAGCGCGCCTATGACCACTGTCAACGCACCCATCCGCTATCCGGATGTGGCCTCTCCCAAAGTCATGACCGCCCGAGCCTGGGTGCTGGTCGTGCTGAACTTCGTGCTGCCCGGCTCGGCCCAGGTGCTGGCCGGCAGTCGGCGCCTCGGCCGCTTCGGCCTCTCCTGCACCCTCGGCCTCGTGGGGCTCGCCATCGTGGCGGGCCTGGTCTATCTCATCTGGCCCCAGGTCATCTTCTCGATCTTCACGAACGAGTGGAGCCTGTGGGCGGTGCAGATCCTGCTCATCGCCTATGCCGTGCTGTGGGTGATCCTCGCCCTCGACACCCTGCGCCTGGTACGCCTCGTGCGTACGCGGCCGAAGGCACGCGGCTGGATCGCGGCCTTCACCACCGTGCTGCTCGTGCTCTTCGCCGGAGGCGCGGGCTACGGCGCCTACCTCGTGAACGTGACCCGCGACACCGTGGCCTCGATCTTCGCGGTTCAGGCGAATGCCGAGCCTCCCGTCGACGGCCGGTACAACATCCTTCTTCTCGGCGGTGACGCGGGTGCCGATCGAGACGGCCTGCGACCCGACAGCATCACCGTCGTCAGCATCGAGGCCGACACGGGCCGCGCCACGATGATCGGTGTACCGCGCGACCTGCAGCAGGTGCCGTTCCCCGAGGGATCGCCGCTCATCGGCTCCGACTACGACGAGAACGGCACGGGCGTCTACGACTGCGGTTCCGAGTGCCAGATCAGCTTTCTCTATCCCCGCGTCGAGGCCTACGACCAGGACCTGTACCCGAATGCGGAGGCGGAGGGATCGAGCCCCGGTGTCGAGGCCACGAAGGACGCGGTCGAAGGCGCGCTCGGCATCACCATCCAGTACTACGTTCTCATCGATATGCAGGGCTTCGCGCAGCTCATCGACGCCCTCGGCGGCGTCGACATCAACGTGACGGAGCGCCTGCCCATCGGCGGCGACGAGAACCTCGAGCAGGTCGAGGGCTGGATCGAGCCCGGCCTGCAGCACATGGACGGAACGACGGCGCTCTGGTACGCCCGGTCGCGCCACTCCACGAGTGACTACGACCGCATGAGTCGGCAGCGCGAGCTGCAGACGGCAATCCTCACGCAGTTCCAGCCGGCCAACGTGCTGTCGAAGTTCCAGGGCATCGCCCAGGCCGGCGCCGACGTGGTGAAGACCGACGTCCCGCAGTCGACCCTGGCGTACTTCCTCGACCTCGCGCTCAAGACGAAAGACCTCCCGATCGACAACGTCGAACTCGTGCCGCCGCTGATCGATCCCGAAGATCCCGACTGGGCCACCGTGAGGCAGTCGGTGACAGACGCCCTTGTGCTCAGTTCGTCGAAGACGCAGTAGCCGGGCCGGCCGCACGCGGCAGAAATGCCGACCCGTTACAGGTCGGCGTGCAGCTGCCAGACCTTCTCGGCGGAGTCGCGCCAGCTGAACGCACGGGCGCGGTCGTAGCCGCCCACGGAGAGCCGTTCGAAGAGCTGGGTGTCGCCGAGCACGCGGGTGATGGCTGCCGCGATGCGCTCCGGATATCCGGCCGCGTCGTCGCGCTCCACCGAGACGCTCGCTCCGGCCGTGACCTCGAGCAGCGCGGGCACGTCGGAGTGAATGACCGGGGTGCCGAAGTTCATGGCCTCGATCACCGGAAGCCCGAATCCCTCGGCGAGGCTGGGGTACACGAAGAGCGAGGCGCGGTCGAGCAGCAAGGCCAGATCGGAGTCGGAGACGAAGCCCAGGGTGCGCACGCGTTCGGCGGGCAGCCCCGCCTCGGCGACGACGCGGGCGACATCGAGATCGCCCCAGCCGTCGGGTCCAGCGATGAGCAGGGGAAGGTCGGGCACGCCGGGCCGTGCGAGCGCCGCGATCAGGGGCGCGAGACCCTTGCGGGGTTCCAGCGTGCCCACGGTGAGGATGTACTCGGCGGGCAGATCGAGCTCGGACGCGCGCTCGTCTGCATTCTCGGGCACGACGAGCTTGGAACTGACGGCGCCGCCGATGACACGCACCCGGTCGCCGAAGTTCACGAACTCCCGCAGCTCCGCGGCGACCGCATGGGTGGGAACGACGATGGCATCGGCATAGCGCCGCGCCCGCTTGGCGAGGCCCTTGTGCCAGGCGACGCCGTGCTTGGTGAGGGTCTCGGGGTGGGTCCACGGAACGACGTCATGGATCGTGACGGCGACCTGCTCGCCGATGGAGTTGACACGGTCGATCTTGCGAAGAGGCGCGAGCAGGCTGGTGGCATGGATCATGCCGCGGCCCTTGGCCCCGGTCGAGAATCCGTGCTGCCAGGCGCGTGCGAGCTCGCGACGCGGTAGAGACAGCCGCGTGAGACCGCCGAGACCGGGCAGTCGGGCCAGGGTCTCGTCGTAGGTCTCGTCGGGCACCTTCGAGATGATGCCTTCGACATCGCATCCGCGAGGTGCCGTGGCGATCAACTCACGTGTCAGTTCTTCCGTATAGCGACCGATTCCCCCCGGTACTGTCGCCACCATCTGATCAATGATCACCCTGAGGGTTGTCATCAGTCTCCAAATACTTCCCGAGTGCGCTGCAGAGTGCAGCCCACCGCACACCGTCGCACGGGTTCGAATCCGCTCGGGACCTGCGGCAGGTCTGAAAAAACCGGGTGGACAAGCCGCGGGGCGGAACGAACAAAACGACGAACTGTCCGTGGCTCCGACCCTATCAGTGTCCAATGAGGCTTCCTGAGAGGCCGCCCGGTAGACTCCTGCACCATGCGTGGAATCATTCTCGCCGGCGGCTCCGGCACCCGGCTCTGGCCCATCACGAAGGGCATCAGCAAGCAGCTGATGCCCATCTACGACAAGCCCATGATCTATTACCCCCTGTCGACGCTGATGATGGCGGGCATCAACGAGATCCTCATCATCACGACTCCCGAGTACAACGAGCAGTTCAGGGCGTTGCTCGGCGACGGCAGCGAACTCGGAATCCGCCTCGAGTACGCCGTGCAGCCGTCGCCCGACGGGCTCGCCCAGGCTTTCATCATCGGCGAGGAGTTCATCGGCGACGAGAGCGTGGCCCTCGTGCTCGGCGACAATATCTTCCACGGAACGGGCCTCGGCTCGAACCTGCGCAACAACACCTCGTTCGACGGTGCCCTGATCTTCGCGTACCACGTGGCCAATCCGCGCGCATACGGCGTGGTCGAGTTCGACGACGCCAACGTCGCCGTGTCTATCGAGGAGAAGCCGGCCGAGCCGAAGAGCAACTACGCCGTGCCGGGCCTCTATTTCTACGACAACTCGGTGGTCGCGATCGCCAAGACCATCGAGCCCAGCGCCCGCGGCGAGCTCGAGATCTCCACGGTCAACGAGCGCTACCTCAAGCAGGGAAACCTGCGGGTTCAGGTTCTCGACCGCGGAACGGCCTGGCTCGACACCGGCACTTTCGAGTCGATGGTTCAGGCGACCGAGTTCGTGCGCGTCGTCGAAGACCGCCAGGGCTTCAAGATCGGGTGCATCGAGGAGATCGCGTGGCGCGCCGGGTGGATCTCGGACGAGCAGCTGCGCTCGCTCGCCGCACCGCTCGTGAAGAGCGGATACGGGGCGTACCTCAACACGCTTCTCGACGCCCGCTGATCGGCAGTCGTACTCGGGGATGATCTTCAGCTTCGACACGCGTCGAATGTGGCTTTCTCCGTGTTTGCTCTGAGATGATTCGCAGACCATGCACCAGAACCACAGCGAGCTGACGTCGTCGTCCACAGATCCGATCGACGACACAGCCATCCTGTTCTCGAAGCCGTTTCATGCACCGCGCGAGATGGCCAACCTGCAAGAGGTCGTTCGCGGCGACCACGCTCATGGCGACGGCGATTTCACTCGATCCGCCACCCGGCGCCTGACCGAGATCACCGGTGCCCCGGCGGCACTGCTGACCACCTCCGGTTCGCATGCGCTCGAGCTCGCCAGCAGGCTCCTCGACCTGGGTCCCGGCGACGAGGTGATCCTCCCGAGCTTCACGTTCCCCTCGGCCGCCAACGCCATCGCTCTCACCGGTGCCACCTGCGTGTTCGTCGACGTCGACATGCGGCACGGCAACATCGACCCGCAGCAGGTGGCCGAGGCCATCACCCCCAGAACCAGGGCGATCTCCGTCGTCAGCTACGGCGGGGTCGCCGTCGACTTCGAGGCCATCACGGCGATCGCCGAGGAGCATGGGCTCGCCATCATCGAAGACAATGCACACGGCCTGGGCGGCTCCTACCGCGGGCAGGCCCTGGGCACGTTCGGGGTGGTCGGCGTGCAGAGCTTTCACGACACCAAGAACGTGCACTGCGGCGAGGGAGGCGCGATCCTGATCAACGATGTCACTCTCCTCGATCGGGCGGAGATCATGCGCGAGAAGGGCACGAACCGAGCGCGTTTCCTGCGCGGGCAGATCGACAAGTACACGTGGGTCGACATCGGGTCGAGCTACCTGCTGAGCGAGTACAACGCCGCCGTCCTCGACTCGCAGCTCGAGTCGTTCACGGGCATCCAGCAGAAGAGGCACGCGATCTGGGACAGCTACGCGACCCGACTGCCCGCCTGGGCGGACGGCGAGAACGTGAGACTGATGGACGTACCGGCCGACCGGCAGCACCCGGCACACCTGTTCTTTCTGCAGACGCCCGACCACGACTACCAGGTGGCCCTGCTCGCCCACCTGCGTTCGCTCGGCGTCTTCGCGACGTTCCACTACATTCCGCTCGATTCCGCACCGGCCGGCCTGCGGCACGGCCGGCGCCTGCGCGAGCTCACCGAGAGTCAGAGCTTCTCAGACCGTCTCGTGCGCCTGCCGCTGTGGGCCGACATGACGCAGGGCCAGATCGATCGGGTGATCGAAGGGGTGTCCTCCTTCCACAGGTGAGGCGTCGTGCACAGCGGGGAGTCCCCACCCGGGGCCCGGGATTGCATCGCTAAGATCGGGGGAGCTTTCCGCCGATGCCCGAGGACGAAGAAACACCCATGAAGACCGTTCTGCTGCGCCTCTCCGGCTTCACGGTGCTTCCTCTGCTGTCGCTCATCACGCCGTTCCTCCTTCTTCCCATCGTCTCTGCGATCGTCGGAGGCGACGGGGTCTCGAGCGTGATCTCGGGCCAGGCGATCGGCACGTTCGCCGCGACGGCGTTGATGTGGGGCTGGAACGTCGACGGTCCGGTGCTGATCGCGCGCGCCACTACTCCGGAGGAGAGGGCCACGGTGTACCTGCGCAGCGTGCGCACGCGCATCGTGCTGCTGGTCTTCGCGCTCCCCATCGCGTCGGTCATCGCCGCATTCGTGGCCGTGCCCGAGTTCCGCGTCGAGGCCGTGTCCATGGCTCTCGCAACGGCTCTTGTCGGCATGTCGCCTGCCTGGTTCTGCATCGGCCTCGGGCAGCCACGGCTGCTCGCCTTCTACGACACCATCCCGCGCTTCCTCGCCACCGTCGTCTCCGTGCCCCTGCTCCTGGCGACGCAGCAGGTCTGGAGCTACACGATCGTGCTGGCCGCCGCGACGGCGGTGAGCCTCGTGCTCTTTCACCGTAGGTTCTCGCGCGGGGGCGTCTGGCTGCCGACTCCACTCGGCGCGGCGCTCCGCGACCTGCGCTCGCAGGGTCACACCGCCGGCATCAGCATGGCGGGCAGCGCCTACGCATCCACCCCGGCGCCGATCGCGACGGCGACGACCAGCCCCCTCGCATCCGGAAGCCTGTCGACGGCGGACACCCTCTACCGGTTCGGTCTCTTCACCGTCGTGGCCCTGGGCAACGCGCTGCAGAGCTGGACCATCGAGCCGGGCATCGCGAACAGAAGGCAGCGGCACGCGTTCGCCCTGTGGTCGCACATCGGCCTCGGCGCCGCGGGTCTTGTCATCCTGGTGCTGGCCGGCCCCTGGGTGAGCGAGATCCTGTTCGCGGGTCAGGCGCGGGCCACGGTCGAGGTGTGCCTCTACTACGGCATCGCCTTCTTCTTTCTCTCGGTCGGCACGCCGCTCATGCGCAATGTGCTGATCCCCGCCGGTCGCCAGCGGCTGATCCTGCGGTGGACGCTCGTCTCGGCCGTACTCGGAATCGGTGCGATGCTCGCCGCCGGTCTCTCGGGGCACGCGGCCCTGATCGCGCTCGGCATGGCGCTCAGCGAAGCGGTGCTCTGCGCGGCCCTGGCCGTGCCCGCGTTCCGGGAGCTGCGCCGTGAGAACCAGAACGAGGAGTCCCATGTCGACTGAGCCACGCCCCTCGTCCGGCGTCGTCGCGATCGTCGCCTCGTACCGACCCGACGCCGATCTGGTGACGACCGCGGCGAAGCTGAGGCAGCAGTTCGACCACGTGATCGTCGTCGACGACGGGTCGCCGGCGGAGTTCTCCGGGCGCCTCGACGAGATCGAGGCGACGGGGGTCACGGTGATCCGTCGGCCGCAGAACGCCGGCATCGCCGCGAGCCTCAACGCCGGAATCCGTGCGGCCGACGAGAACGGGCGGCCCGACTTCGTCGTGACCTTCGACCAGGACTCGGTGCCGGTCGACGACTACGCCGAGCGAGCGTTGGCCACCTACTACGATGCGCGCGCGGCGGGGCGCCGGGTGGGTTTCGTCGTCGCGTCGTCGTACAGCGGGCACGCGGTGCACACCCGCGGAGACGTCGCAGGCTTCACGGTGGCGTTCGACCCCATGCAGTCCGGTTTCGTGATTCCCCGCGAGACCCTCGATTCGATCGGCCGGCTCGACGAGGGCCTTGTGATCGACGGCGTCGACAGCGAGTACACGGCGCGGGCGCGTGCGGCGGGTCTCGACGTGCTCGTGGGGGCCGGATGCGACATCCGGCACCAGCTCGGCCGGCGCGACCCCGCGCGGCTGTTCGGCAGGCCCCTGCGGGTGCTCGGTCGTGAGCTGAGCTACAACTACCACTCGCCGCAGCGGGTGTACTACATCGCGCGCAACGGCACGACGCTCACCAGGCGCTACCTGCTGAAGGATCCGTCATGGGTGCTGCGCAGGCTCGGCGAGGAGACGAAGGCGCACCTTCTGCGCCTCGCCTTCAGCCCGAATCGGCGTGCGATCGCCGCGGCCATGATCGCGGGGTATCGCGATTCGTTCCGGGGGCGCACGGGTGTGATCCCGGCGTCGCTGGCCCGCCGACTGCGCTGAGCGCGGTCGTCAGCGGCGGTTGAAGACCCGGGTCACGAGGTACGCGCGGGTCGACAGTCCCACCCGAACCGCCAGGCGCACCGGGGCGAGGTACCAGCCGCGGTACTTGCTCGACAGAAAGCGGTAGGCGCTCTCGTGGTGCACGAGAACCATCTTCGTGGAGTGCTCGTCGGTCGAGTGCGCGCCCGAGTGCATGACCGTGGCCGAGGGAGCGTATCTGTTGCGCCAGCCGGCCTTGGAGAGGCGGTAGCCGAGGTCGACGTCTTCGAAGTACATGAAGAAGCGGTCGTCGAAACCGCCGACGGCGTCGAAGGCCTCACGACGAATGAGCAGACACGAGCCCGATAGCCATCCGGCGTCGCGCTCGCGGGGAGGACGCTCGTTGTCGCTGTGGTACTGACGGCTCCACGGATTCGAGGGCCAGATGTTGGCGAAGAGCGCGTGCCCGAGGCCCATGCGCAGCGACGGGATCGCGCGTGCAGACGGGTAGATCTCGCCGTCGGTCTCGACCAGGGGTCCGACAGCGCCGATGCGGGCGTCCGATTCGCCGACCCGCACGAGCTCGTCGATCGCCCCGGGGTGGATCTCGATGTCGGGATTGCTCACGAGAACCCACGGGATGTCGGACGGCAGGCTGCGAACAGCCGCGTTCATGGCACCGCCATAGCCGAGGTTCGCACTCATGGGGAGGTAGGCGACGCCGTAGCGTTCGGTGAGCTCGCGAACGGGCCCGCCGGCATCCGGACGGTTGTCTGCCACGACGACCTGCAACTCGGAGAGGCTCGCGCCCTCGAGCGACGCGAGGAAGCCGTCGAGCACGCCCTCCGAACCGTAGCTGACCGTGACGACTCCGGTCGCGGCCGCGCTCACGAGGAGACTCCGGCCTCGGCGAAGGCGCGCGAGTAGACGGCCGCGCATTCGCTCCAGGTGAACCGCGCGCTGCGGGCGAGCCCTGCAGCGGCCAGCGCGGCCCTGCGCTCGGGGTCGGCGAGCAGTTCGCTCAGCCGCGTCGCGATCGATGCGGCGTCGGTCTCGGTGTACTCGACGGCGTCGCCGCCGACCTCGGGGATCGAGAGGCGCCTCGTCGTCAGCACGGCCGCGCCGCTCGACATGGCCTCGAGCACGGGCAGTCCGAAGCCTTCGCCGAGGCTCGGGTAGACGACGAGGTCCGAACCGCCGAGGAAGGCCGACAGAAGCTCGAGCGGGAGGTAGCCGGCCTCGATGACGGGCCGGTCCTCCGGAGCAAGGCGGGCATTGCGGTCGAGAGCGTCGTTCGCCGCCTCGTCCCAGCCGCGCGCCCCCGACAGCACGAGCACGGGCGTCGTCGGATCCGCGGCGCGGAGGATCGCGTGGGCCTCGATCAGGGCAGGGATGTTCTTGCGCGGCTCGATCGTGCCGAGAAAGGCGATCCAGGCCTGGTCGGGTCGAAGACCGATCTCGCTCCGGGCCGTATCGATGGCCTCGGGGGTGGGCGGCGAGAAGACGGCAGGATCGACGCCGAGGTAGCCGACATCGATCGTGCTCTGGGCGTGGGCGACGTAGCGCTGCACCTCGTCGGCCGTGGCACGGCTGGCGGCCACGAGCCGATCGGCTCGCGCGTTGGCCCAGCGGATCCAGGTGCGGAAGAAGACACCCTTGAGGCGCGAGTGCGCCTCGGGCGAGCTGAAGAAGGTGGCGTCGTGCAGGGTGACCACTCGGCGAGCCCGCGCTGCGAGCGGGAACGTATAGTGCGGCGAGTAGATCACGTCGGCGTGGCGGCGGCGGGCGAGGGCCGGGAGACCGGTCTGCTCCCACAGGAAGCGGCCGCCTCGGAGAGACACGAGCGCCGGTGCCACCAGATACGTGTGGCCGGGCGCGACCGCGTGCAGCGCCGGGATGTCGTGTCGCTTCGCGACGACCTCGACGAACTCGCCGTTCTGTTCGAGGCCCGAGAGCAGGCCCGAGATGAAGCGGGCGACGCCACCGTGGCTGGGCGGAATCGACGTGGCGTCAAACAGTACGCGCGGTGTGGTGTTCACGGCGTTCCTCCTTTTCTCCATCGTCGGACTGCTGTGTAGTGAGGTGCAACCCGATGACGACCGCCGCGAGGAGCAGAGCGCCCAGCCCGAAGAGGCCGACGGAGAAGACGACCCCGCCAGGCGGCGACCACGACGGCATCGTGATCATCTGCCTCCAAGCCGTCGAGCTGCCGACGGTGAATCGATGCAGCGCGCTGGCGAAGGCGTAGCACTGGGCGTATGTGCAGGCCGCCACGATGACGACGATGATGCGGGTACTCGAGCCGGGGCTCGGGCTCGAGGCGGCGCGCGGACCGGTCACCGTGAGGCCGAGTACAGCCGCAAGTCCGAACGCCAGCATTGTCAAGGTCGGGAGACCATAGCGGCCCTGCCAGATGTATCCGCCGCCCGTGATGAACGCAGCCTGGATGAGGGGCGGGACGACGAAGAAACAGAGACTCAGAGCGATGCCGAAGAGGGCGCGCTTCTGCCGAAGGAGGTAGACGGCGGCCAAGACGAGGGTTCCCAGGAGAACGGTCCACACGACGATCGTCGTGTCGGGTACCGGTGTGTCCATCCAGCCGAAGTTGCCGATCATATCGTTGCCGTTGGTGACGCTCAACGTGATCATCTTCATGAACCCGAAGAGAGGACTGCTGCCCACGTCGGGGAAGACCTCGAACCCATCGGTCGATGCGGGCGTCGACCGCGCGTCGACTGCGAGGCGGGAACTGATCGGGTTCCAGGCGATGGCGACCAGGGCGAAGACGCCGACGAGTGCTGCGCTGATAACGACGGCGCGGGTGCGTAGGAGACGGGTGAGGTCGGACCGAGGCAGAAGAAGAAGGGGAAGGGCCAGGGCCAGCGCGACCCACAGAGGCGAGACCGTGCGGGCACCGATCGCCAACGCAGCGGATGCGACGAGGATGGTCAAGCGCAGCCTCAACAGCTCGCTCGACGGCTGCGTCACGATCGTGAGCATCGCAGCGAAGACGGCCAGGCTGCCGGAGATCTCGAAAGCGCTGGGGTTCACAACGCCGTTGACGTAGATGACCATGGGTGTGAGGGCCACGAGGAGCCCGATCGCAGGAATCGACCGTCGCTGCCAGGTGCCGACGAGCATGAATGCACACGCGAGCATGGCTGAACTGAGGAGCGCGGAGACGACTCGGATCGCATAGATACCGGTTTCGCCGGAGAAGAACACGGTCGGCCAGCCGACAAGGGCGTAGTAGACCGGGTTGTAGTAGCCGGCCGACGTTTCTGCCGTCACGGTCTCGGAGCCGTCGCCCTCCAGGGCGGGCGCGCACCCCGCATCGTGATCGATATCGAAGCGGTAGCAGTCCTGCGATGCAGTCCAGGCGATCGAGCTCGGAACATCGACGATGTTGCCCGTGTCGCCCTGGGGGCCCACGAGTTCGCCTCGCACCACTGACGCGGCCTTGATGATGTGCGCAGGCTCGTCGGGCCCTGAACCGATCGGAGACGCGAGAGCCCATGCGATCGACATCAGGGACAGAGCGGCCCAGGCCGTGAAAAAGACCTTCTCGCCTGAGGTGCGGCTACGCATTCGACCCGGTGACCGCGAGCCGTCGATCGATCGAGTGGATGCGAAGCAGCACGACGGCAAGAACCACGAGCCCGATGGCGAAGAGGCCGAGCGAGATGATGATTCCGCCCGGCGGAATCCACTGTGGATCGGTGATCAGCTGTTTCCATGACGTGTCGCTCCCGATGACGTTGCGTCGGAGGGCCTTCAGGAATCCATATCCCTGGCCGGCGGCGAACCCGATGACGACCACTATGAGCAGGCGGGTCACCACACCGGAACCGAGTCGGAGGTTCTCGAGGGTCGTTCCAACGAAGGCGGCGACGCCCGCGATGAGCATGACGAAGATCGGAAGGCCGTAGCGACCTTGCCAGATGTAGCCCCCGCTTGTGATGAACGCGGCCTGAATGAGCGCCGGCAGGGCGAGGGTGAGCACGAGAAGGGCGGCGCCGACGAGGGCCCGGCGACCTCTGAGCACGGTGGCTCCCACGAGAAGTGTCGTGCCGATCAGCATCGTCCAGATCACGATGGTCGTGGCCGGCACCGGGGTGTCCATCCAGCCGAAGTTGCCGATCATGTCGGCCGCATTGGTGAACGTGAGAGTCGTGGTCTTGACGAAGCCGAAGAACGGGCTCTGGCCCACGTCGGGAAAGACTGTTGTGACGACGGAGGGGGTGGGCGTGCCTGCGGCGGCATCTGCGGCGAGCCGAGAGCTCACGGGCGTCCATGCGATGGCCAGCGCCGCCGCCGCCGCGATGACGGCGGCCGAGACCAGCACGACGCGACGGCGAATCAGGGCGACGAGTTCCCGCCAGTTCATCAAGAGCAGCGGGAGAACGATCGCGAGTGCGATCCAGAGCGGCGAGACTGTGCGGGTACTCAGCGCAAGCACCGAGGCCACGACCAGGATGACGGCCCGTTCCCGAAGCAGCCGTTCCTGTGGCTGCATGACGATGGTGAGCATCGCGACGAATGCCGTCAACACTCCTGCGATCTCGAAGGAGCTCGGATTCACCACGCCGTTGACATAGAGGACCATCGGCGTCATTGCGGTCACGAGCCCGAGCGCTGGAATCGTAGGACGCCTCCACGTGGAGACGAGAAGAAATGACAGGGCGAGGATGCCGGACGCGAGGATACCGCTGACGATACGCATCGCATAAAGCCCCACCTCGTCGTGGAACACGAGCGACGGCCAGCCGACAAGGGCGTAGTAGACAGGGTTGTAGTACCCCGCCGTCGTGGATCCGGTGACGATCTCCGCCGGATCACCGGGCGCTTCGGTCGAACAGTCGGCAGCCTCTTCAGGATGGAAGACGAAGCACGTCTGGGCATTGGTCCAAGCGACGTACTGCGGCACGTCGACCTCATTGCCGTACGTTCCCTGCGGACCGACGAGCTGGCCCCGCACCACCGAGGCTGCCTTGACGAAGTGGGCCGGCTCATCGGGGCCTGATGAGATCGGCGAGGAGATCGCCCATGCTGCTGCGAGGAGGGAGAGGGCGATCCAGGCACCGAAGAAGATTCTCCATCTGCCGGGCTTCATGGTGTTCGACTCTGCACTCACGGTTCTTTCCGAATCGACTTCTCGAGCTCGTCGATACGCAGCTGCTGCAGTGCGGCCGTCTCGGCGAGCACGCGGGTCTTGGTCTCGAGGTCGGTGAGTTCTGCGCTGTGCTGGATCGACACCAGGAACAGCACCGCCATGCTCACGAAGAAGATGAGGTTGGTCGGAACGGCGACCCCCACGAGGCCCGCTGCCCAGCCGAGGATGTCGGGGAACAGTCCGACGAGCAGCGCCAGCGATCCGGCGAGCAGCCACCAGACGGCATGGCGCTCGCGCAGGCGCCTGCGGCGCAGCATCTCGATGACGACACCGAGCGTGAGCAGGGCCGAGAAGACGCCGAGCAGGTATGTGGCGATGGTCATCGGGTCGACGCCTCCGAGGGCAGGATGACGGGCGGGCGAAGCAGGGCGATGAAGAGCGCCATGACCGCGCGGCCGAGGTAGATCGCGGCTTTGAACGGGTTGTGAGAGGGGCGTCCGCCCGCGCGAGGCCGCATGGCAACGGCCACCTGACTCACCCGCAGGCTGGCCCGGCTGGCGATCACGAGGGATTCCACCGTGTCGCCGAGGTACTCGGCGGGGTAGTGCGCGGCGAACAGGCGCACGGCGCGGGGGCCGCTGGCGCGGAAGCCCGAGGTCGTGTCGGTGAGTCGCGTTCGGGCGAGACGGCTCAGGATGCCCGAGAGCATGAGCATCGCCCACTTGCGGGGGCCGCGCACCTCGTAGTCCCCGGTTCCGGCGAAGCGCGCCCCCAGCACGAGGTCGCTGGAGTTCAGCTGCTCGATGAGCGCCGGGAGTCCGACGGGATCGTGCTGGCCGTCCGAGTCCACCTGAACGACGTTGCGGTAGCCGTGCTCGAGCGCGTACTTGAAGCCGACGCGCATGGCGCCGCCGACTCCGAGGTTGAACGGAAGCGTTGCCACGATCGCGCCGGCCGCAGCCGCCTCCGCACCCGTCGCATCCATCGAACCGTCGTCGACGACGAGGCAGGCGATGCCGGGATACGCGGAGAGGACCTCGCGAACGACGTTGCCGACGGCCTCTTCTTCGTTGAGTGCGGGCATCACAATGAGTGTGCCGTCAAAGGGGCGGGGCATCCGACCATCATAAGCGCCCGTGAAGACGGGGGAGTGGAGGCGCGATCAGGCCCGGGCGATCTGTTCGACGGACTCCGGCATGCGTCCCTGGCGGCCCCGCACCCCGTCGCGCCAGCCGGCGACGATGAGACGGGCGAGCGTGAGCCTGTTGGGAGAGAGCGCCAGGACGATGGCGAAGTGTCGAGCGTCGAGCACGGTCTCCCTCACCGACCAGGCCCGGTGGCGAGCGCCGAAGGCCCGGTTCATCAGAACGCGGTTGCGGGCCAGATAGTAGTAGCGGAAGGGCGCGCTGCGCACGAGCGAGACGTCGCGGCCGCCGAGGCGGAGTCGCCGACCGAAGATCGTGGGATGGAAGCGGCCGCCGAGGCTGTGACCCAGGTGGGTGCCCGCCGCGAGCACCGTCTCGAGGCCGGCGTCGGAGAGGCGCATGAAGTACTCGGTGTCGACGGAATCGATGAAGAGGCCCGCGCGGAACGGGCCCGCGTCGTGCCACACCGAACGGGGAATGACCAGACCCGACTGGATGGGCTCGAGCCCCAGCACCACACCGTTGCGCACCTCCGCCACGCGCGAGGGCAGCCCCTCGACCGAGTGCGGGGCGACGAGGCCGACGCGCACGCCCGCCGTCGTGGCGGCGTCGTATGCGGCGACGGCGCGTTCGACGTAGTCGCGCTGCAGCGTGGAGTCCTGGTCGAGGGTCAGCACGAACTCCGCACCGGGCTCGCTTTCGAATGCCGCGTCCACGCCCGCATTGAGCGCGGCGGCTATACCCGAGTTCTGACCGAGCAGAACGACCTGGCAGCCGGCCGCCGCACAGGCATCCAGAATCTCTGTCACGTCTGCGGTGCTGCCGTCGTCGACGATCGTGACCGATGCGGTCTGCGAGAGAAGGGAGGTGCACGCGTCGACAAGAGCCGGGCCGGGGTTGAAGGCCGAGATCACGGCGACGACCCGGGTCGACGGGGCCGGTCTGTCTGTGCGGTGCACGCGAAGCCTCCTTCTTGTCGGGCGGCCGCCCTTCGACGAGCTCGGAGAACGTCGAGCTCAGGGAACGCTGCGGCGGGCGAATACTATGGTGGCATGATCCGGGCGAGCGTGTGCATGGCCACCTACCGAGGCGCACCGTTCGTGAGGGAGCAGATCCTCTCGATCCTCGAGCAGCTGCATGACGACGACGAGCTCGTGATCGTCGACGACGCATCGCCCGACGACACGGTCCAGGTCATCGAGCAGATCGACGATCCCCGCATCCGCCTGCATGCCGAGGCCGTCAACCGCGGCTACGTGAGAACGTTCGAGAACGCGATCCGCCGCGCTCGCGGAAGCTACATCTTCCTCTCCGATCAGGACGACGTCTGGACGCCCGGTCGGCTCGACCTGATGATCCGGCATCTCGGCACCAGCCTGGTCGTCGCCGGCAACTACTCGGTGCTCGGCGAACACGGCCGGATGCCCGCCCGTCGGCCCCTGAGGCCGGGGTACGACCGGCAGATCGGCTGGAACACACTCGCGATCCTCGTGGGCTATCGGCCATACTTCGGCTGCGCAATGGGTTTCCGCCGGGAGCTCGTGCCCGATCTGGTGCCCTTTCCCGAGATCTTCATCGAATCGCACGACCTCTGGCTGGCGATCCTCGGAAATGCGACCCGGTCCATCTCGCATCTCGACGAGGTCGTCGTCGAGCGTCGCCTGCACGACTACAACGTCACGCCGCTGAAATGGCGGCCGCTCGGCACCATCCTCACGGCGAGACGGATGCTCGCCCGGGGCATGCTGATCGCCCGCCGGCGGGTGCGCCTGAGGCCGCCGCGGGCGATCGCCTCGCCGCCGGTCTCGTAGCGGCCGGTCTTCTAGCGGCCACCGAGAACGTGTCGCAGCAGCGCGCGACGGCCATCCGAATCGCCCGATCGCAGGGCGGCGGGCAGCTCCGACAGCGCGTTGAGTCGCGACGGCACGTGTCGTCGGGCGACCCGGGCGGCGCGGTGCCAGCCGAGGGCATCGCAGCGGTCGGCGGTCTCGTAGAAGACGTCGCGCTCCTCGGCGAACTTCGATCCGTCGACGCCGCCCTGCGACGACACGCTCGCCGCGTGCCTGCGGTAGTCGAAGACGACCTCGTCGTCGAGCACGAGGGTGCCCCCCGAGAGAACGATCTGCATGATCAGGGTGAGGTCCTGCACGACACGGCGGTCCTCCCTGAAGCCGAACTCGCGCAGACGGTCGCTGCGCCAGCAGAGCGAGGGGAAGTAGCACCAGTTTCCGCGAAGCAGGCTGGCGGCGAGTTCTTCGCCTCCGAGAACGCGCGGGCGGGGGCCGCGCGGGCGCAGTGCCGTCTTCACCCGATCGGCGAGCGGGAGAGCGGGTTCGCCGTTCTGGTCGATCACCGCGACACCCGGCTGCAGGAGATCGGCCTCCGGAAAACGGGAGCGCAGCTGCGCGATACGTGCCACATAGCCGGGCCGCATCACGTCGTCGCACCCCATGATCACGGCGAAGTCGTTCTCGATGAGCGAGATGCAGCGGTTGAAGTTGCCGCTCACGCCGAGGTTGCGCTCGTTACGCAGATAGATGATGCGGGGGTCGTCGAGCCCGAGCGCCCACTCGCCCGCCGAGGTGTCGGGATAGACGTCGTCGACGATCACCAGGCGCCAGTCGGGGGAGGTCTGCGCGCGCACGCTGTCGACCGCGCTTCGGAACTGATCGACGCGGCCGTAGAACGGCATGAGGATGTCGAGGGTCATGCCTGCCCGGTCTCCGACGTCAATCGTCGACCGTCCAGTCCGTGATGAAGGAACGGGGAAGCCGGGAACCGGCGTCGCGCAGGCGACCGTCCGAGACGTAGCCGGGAATCATCACCAGTGCCTGCACAAGTCCGAGGGCCGTCGCCCTGACCTGCACACGGGCATCCGCGTCGTCCCTGTTCGCGAGGGCTCGCCTGATGGCTTTGAGGAGGCTGCCGCCCGTACGAGCGACCGCCGAGACGAGCATCCGCAGAGTTCCGTTGCGGGCGGTGACCAGAATGCGATTGCGCACGTTGTGCCGCAGGAAGAAGGGCGACCGGATTCCGCTCGACGCGGCGTGACGGTGCCACACGGTGGCGCCCTGTGCGTACTGCACGGTCCAGCCGGCCCGGCGCAGGCGCCAGGCGAGGTCTGTGTCCTCGTAGTACATGAAGAGGCGTTCGTCGAACAGGCCGACGGTGTCGAGGGCGGCTCGACGGATCGCGGCCCCGCCGCCCGAGAAGCCGAAGACGTCGACGGGACTCTTCTCATCGTCGGTGGTGTCGAGCCACGAGCGGTCTCGCCCGTTGCCCGAGCGCGAGACCTGGTTTCCCGTGCTGTTGATCAGGGCGATGCCCGAGCCGGGCGTCGCATTGCGCGCCACGCGTTCCCATCGCTGGCCGGATGCCGAGACGTACGCCGTCGGGGAGCCCGGAGCGGGAATGAAGCGTCCGCTCAACAGGATGCGAGCGGTCACGGCCGCGACGCGGTCGTTGCCGTCGTCGAGGAGGGGAGCGACGATCGACGAGAGGAAGCCCGGAGCGGCAACCGCGTCGTTGTTGATCAGCACGATGACGTCGCCCGTGGAATTCGCGATTCCCAGGTTGACGCCGCCCGCGAAGCCGATGTTCTTCGGGCTGCGGATGATGCGCACGTCGGGGTAGAACTGGGCGATCTCGCGGTCCGATCCATCGGTGGACGCGTTGTCGACGACGACCACCTCGACGTCGACGCCCGGCGTCTTCTGCTGCGAGAGGGACTCGATGCACTCGAGCACGAAGGCGCCGCCATTGAAGTTCACGACGATGACGGTCGCCCGCAACGTGTCGTGCGGCATGGCTTCTCCTCGGTCGATCGGCACATGGTTAGGCTACTAGCTGTTCCGCGGCCGCCGATCGGGGCCGAGCACGAGAACACTGTCGAAGGAGCCCCCGTGAGCCTGTTCTCTCGCGCCGTCACGTCGCTGAAGTCGGAAGGTCCGCGCCAAGCCGCGTCGCGTGTCTTCAATCGACTGGCCATCGATCTGAACACCAACAAGCCCGGCGAGTCGCTGGTGCACCCCGACGACGCCGTCGCCGTCGACTGGACGGTGCCCGCCCTGTTCGAGACCGATCCGCCCCAGCCGGTCACCGAGAACGTGAAGACGGCGTGGATCATCTCCCCTCCCGGCCGCACGAGCGGCGGGCACCAGAACGCATTCCGCTTCATGGACTTCCTCGAGAAGGCCGGCCACTCCGTGACGGTCTACTTCTATACGACGGAGTCGAAGCCGATCGACCTCGCGGCCATCCGGCTGATGCTGCAGACGACCAGCGCGTATCCCGACCTTCGCGGCGAGCTGCGCATCTACGACCAGGCCGTCGGCCTGGATGCGGACACCCAGGCCATCTTCGCGACCGGATGGGAGACCGCCTACCCGGCCCACCGGCATCCGACGAACGCCCGCCGCTTCTACTTCACCCAGGACTTCGAGCCCGCGTTCTACGCCTCGGGCAGCGACTACGTGCTCGCCGAGAACACCTACCGCTTCGGGTTCCACGGCATCTCGGCGGGCAAATGGCTGTCGAAGAAGCTCACCGACGACTACGGCATGCCCGGCGACCACTACGACTACGCCGTCGACAAGCAGCACTACTCGTTCACCAACACGTCGCGCCGGGGCGAGGTGCTCTTCTACGCCCGCCCTCCCACATCGCGCCGCGCCTTCGAGTTCGGGCGACTCGTGCTCACCGAGCTGCACCGCCTGCGTCCCGAGATCACCATCAACATGGTGGGCTGGGACATCTCGCCCTACTGGGTGCCGTTCCCCTACGTGAACCACACCGCGCTCGACATCTCGCAACTCAATGAGGTGTACAACCGCTGCGCGGCCGGGCTCATTTTGTCGCTCACGAACATGTCGCTGCTGCCGATGGAGGTCATGTCGAGCGGAGTCGTGCCGGTCGTGAACGACGGGCCGAACACGCGCGAGATCTTCGAGAGCCCGTACATGGACTACCAGCCCCTGTCGCCCGGTGCGATGGCCCGGCGCATGATCGAGATCGTGGATGACGCCCGCCAGGTGGAGCATGCGCGGGAGATGGCCGAGTCTGTCGCACGCATCGACTGGGCCGATCCGGGAGTGATGTTCATCGAGGCCTTCGACCGGGCCATGGCCGAGGGGCCAAGTACCATGGCACGGTGAGTTCACTAAAGAAAGCCCTGCAGGTCCTGCGCGAGCAGGGACCGAAAGCCGTGATCTGGCGGGTGTTGCACGCCCTCGCGCGGCCGCCGAAGCCGTTGGCTGGGTCGATCCCGATTCGTCTTCTGGTGAAAGAACGCGACGCCAGCGAGGTGGACTGGAGCATTCCTCACCCGGCAGTGCTCGACCCGATCACGGTGAACGGCGAGAATCTCACGATCGCCTGGATCATGTCGCCTCCCGGGGAATCCAGTGGCGGACACCAGAACATCTTCCGCTTCATCAACGTGCTCGAGGCGGCCGGACACCGTATTCGTATCTATCTCTACAGCGCGCACGAGCCGTTCACTGTCGCGACGGTGAAGGACATGCTCAGGGCGTCGACCTCATATCCTGATCTCGACGCGACCATTGAGGAGCACACGGACGCCGGCGTGGCCGCAGATGTCGATGTCATCTTCGCCACAGGGTGGGAGACGGCCTATCCGTCGTTCCGCGACTCGTCTCATGCCCGCCGGTTCTACTTCGTTCAAGACTTCGAGCCGTACTTCACGTCGGTCGGCTCAGCGTCGGTGCTCGCCGAGAACACCTATCGTTTCGGTTTCCAGGGAATCACGGCCGGAGGCTTCCTCTCGCACAAGCTCTCGACCGAGTACGGCATGCCGGCGGCTCATTACGACTTCGGCGCGAATCGCGACCTGTACAACATCATCGACGACCGTCCGCGAAAGGAGATCTTCTTCTATGCCAGACCGGTCACCGAGCGCCGCGGCTTCGAATTGGGAATTCTCGCGCTCGCACACTTCGCCAAGGCGCGTCCGGACTACACGATCAACCTCGCCGGATGGGATGTCAGTGCCTACCAGATCCCCTTCGCATACACGAACCTCAAAGACCTCAGGATCGACCAGCTCAACGAGGTCTACAACCGGTGCGCCGCCGGACTCGTCATCTCATTGACGAACATGTCGCTGCTGCCGCTCGAGCTGCTGTCGGCGGGAGTCATCCCCGTGGTGAATGACGGCCCCAACAACCGTCTGGTCAGCGACAACGAGTACATCGAGTACACGCAGGCCTCGCCGAAGGCGCTCGCTGCCAAGCTCATCGAGGTCGTCGATCGAGAGGACTCGGCATCACACGCCCGGGCGGCATCCGAGAGCGTGAGAGCGACGAGCTGGGAGACGTCAGGCGAGAGGTTCCTCGAGATCTTCAATGGGGCCATTCGTGGCTGAATGTCTCGTTGTAGGCGCCAACGGATTCATCGGATCTCACCTGGTCGACGAGCTTGCATCACTCGGACACGAGGTCACGGCTTTCGATCGTTTCTCCAGCCAGCGCACCGCGTACAGGTCGCCCGGGGTGCGGCAGATCGCCGGCGACTTCATGAACCATTCAGACGTGTCGGACGCTGTCGCCGGCCAGCAGTACGTCTTCCATTTCGTTTCGACGACCACGCCGGCCACGGCTGAGAACGATCCAACCCTGGATGTACGCACGAACATCGCGTCCAGCATCGAACTCTTCCAGCATTGTGTCGATGCAGGAGTGCAGAAGGTGTTCTTCGCGTCCACCGGTGGGGCGATCTACGGAAATCACACGGGAACGTCCTTTTCCGAGAACACCTTGCCGATGCCCGTCTCGCCGTATGCGATCGGCAAGCTCGCGATCGAGGGGTATCTGCGGTACTTCGGCGTCAAGTACGGCCTGGAATCCATCTCCTTCCGCATTTCGAATCCTTATGGACCTGGGCAGCGGGCCAACAAGAAGCAGGGTGTGATCCCGATTTTCCTGTCGCGGCTCTCTCAGGGGCTGCCGCTCACGATGCTGGGGGATGGGTCGATGGTCCGCGACTACCTCTACGTGGGCGACGCCGTGCGGATGATCGCGCACACGGTGGGTCGCCCGTCGTCGGAGAGTGTGTACAACATCGGAAGCGGATCCGGCACAAGCGTTCGACAACTGTTGGAGGTCGTGGAGAGCGTCACCGGTCGGGTGCCGGACGTCGTCGTGAAGCCCGTGCCGTCGACATTCCTCGACCGGGTCGTGCTCGATGTCGACCGCTATCGCGGCGAATTCGGCTATGACTCGTTCGTGTCGCTCGAAGACGGAATATCGCAGACCTGGGCTCAACTCATGGAGACGTCGCAATGATCGGTGTGCAACCCGACGGCGGGAAGCCGACGGCATTGGCCACGGTGGCCGTGCTGACATACAACGGCGAGACCTATCTCGACGAGATCCTGCGAGCCGTGGAAGAGCAGACGATCGACGGAGAGGTCGACATCCTCGTCATCGACTCCGGCTCCACCGATCGCACTCTCGACATCGTGGCGAAGCACCCCAGGGTGCGCCTCCACGAGATCCCCAATTCCGAGTTCGGGCACGGCAAGACTCGAAACCTCGCAGCCGATCTCGCTCGCGGCGAATACATCGCCTACCTGACGCACGATGCCATTCCTGCCACCGACCGGTGGTTGCACGAGCTCCTTGCCCCTCTTCGAGACGACGATGCGGACATCAAAGCAGTGATGGGAAAACAGATTCCACGGCCGGGATGCTTCCCTCTTCTCAAGTACGAGATCGAGAGTGTCTTCGCCGGATTCGGTCCAGACTTCGGCACGACCGTCTTCTCTGACGACGGAACGGCCACGGAGCAGGGACTCATCGACGCACTGTCCTTCTATTCCGATGTGAACTCGGCGACACGGACCTCGTTTCTGCGAGAAGTCATTCCCTACAGGGATGTTCGCTACTCCGAGGACATGATGTTCGGGGAGGACATCATTCGGGCCGGATACAAGAAGGCCTACGCCCCGAGGGGTGCGGTCATTCACTCGAACGACCTCACGCTCGACGAATACGGCAAACGCATGTTCGATGAGACAGTCGCGCTCCGGCAGATCGGCAAACCGATTCCACCGATGCGCCGCCGCGCGCAGCTGAGGATGACGGTGCGCGGAATAGTCACCGACAGTGTGCGCATTGCACGCGATGCCTACAGTGCGAAGCGCAAGCTCTACTGGCTCGTTCTCAACCCTCGGTTCCACGTTGCCAAGTGGCGCGCGTATAGAACGGCAACCCTGATAGACCTCGACGATCCGGGCGCGATCGAAGCCGGATCGCTTGAGCACAGCCGCAAGACGCCGAAAGAACCGGGATGACAATCGCCCACCGGCTTACGACCTGGGCGGGATCCTGGTGGCTCCGGGCTGCCATCATCTTCATCCTGACAAGAATCGTCTTCGTCGGTGGTTTCGCCGCAGCTCAGGTCGCTATGGGCAGAACGGTGTCGGTTCACGACATGCTCGTTCGGTGGGACGGGTGGTGGTACCTGTTCCTCGCCGAGGAAGGATATCCGCCGGAGCTGAACCTGCCTGATCGCCCCGGGTATGGACCCTGGGGGTTCTTTCCCACCTGGCCCTTCTCGATCCGAGGGCTTCACTTCGCGACGGGCCTCACGTTCGACGCGGCGGCGGTCGTTCTCACGCTGGCGTTCGGAATCGGGTTCGTCATTGTTGCGCGGATGCTTGCGTCCGAGTTCTTCGGAGAGGGAGCCGCTGACTATGCGGTGTGGCTGATCTGCCTCTTCCCCGGCTCCATCGCATTGACACTGCCCTACACCGAGCCCTTTTTCCTTTTCTTCGCGGCGCTCGCCCTGTGGAGCATGTCCAAGATGCGCTGGGGTCTGTGCGCGCTGGCCGTTTTCTTCGCGTGCCTCACGAGATCGACGGGTGTCGCTGTGATCGCAGCGTGCGGCATCCTTTTCCTCATCTCGCTCCGTCGTAAAGAGTGGGGGCCAATTCTCCCGGCAATGGCTGGCGCAGTCGCGCTACTGCTCGTGGGAGGGTTCGCCTTCGCCCGGACGGGCGACCCGCTGATCTGGCTCAAGGCGCAGAAGCAGTGGAACCAGCGGCTCGATTTCGGCGGCCAACTCGTTCACTGGTTCCTCGTCGACATCCCTGCACACACCAATGACTATTACCAATACGTCGTGATGCTGCTATCGCTCTGCTTCTTCGGCCTCGTGATCCTCGTCGCCCTCTTCGGCCTTCGAGACGGGGCCCGGTTGCCGGTGCATGTATGGGTGTACGTCGCCGTTCTCGCGTTCTCCGTGTTCGCGTACAGCAGTGTCGGTCCACGTCCGCGGATGCTCCTCGGAATGTTCCCTCTGCTGCTCCTCATGGCAGTGCCTGTGAGCCGAGGGGCATGGTCTCTGCGCGCCGTCGTCGCGGTCGTGTTCGCGGCGTCAAGCGCTTTGTATTCATTCGCCATCATGTACGAGCCGCTCCACGTGACGGCCTGACCGGGCACAGGCGATCGCACGATGTTGAATAGAGTGATGGAGATGACCACGATCGCGACCCGGGGCGCACGCTGGAGAATGGCCTATCGCGTCCTGTCCCGCGGATTCTTCCCGCTCAGACGGCTCTGCGGCCGTCCCCATCATGACTCGATCCTGGTGGTCATGTGCCTGTGGAATCGTCCGGAACGGATTGAATCGATTGTTCGTCTGATCACTGAGCAGGACTCGTCAGCGCCCGTGCGTCTCGTGCTGTGGAACAACGACTGGAGACAGGGCCGGGCTTATGTACGGCGCATTCGCGCTTCCTGGCCGGCTGATTCGCGACATTCAGTCGAGTTCTTCAACAGCCCGATGAACATGGGAGGAGTGGCCCGGTTCTTCGTCGCACGAAAGCTAAGGAGACCGGTGCAGAGTCAGCCGTTCATCATGCTCGACGACGATCAGGACGTCCAGCCGACTTTCGTGTCCGACATCATGGCCCAGTGGGTTCCACGATCCATCTGGGGCTTCTGGGCTTGGCGAATCCATGGGTCGTATTTCAACCGCACGCCCCCGGAGTCGGGCGCGCTGGCCGACTACGTGGGAACCGGCGCCTGCATCTGCGATGCGTCGATCATCGACGATCGACGATTCTTCGCCGGTCTGCCGACGGAGTACGCCTTCATAGAGGACCTCTGGATGAGCCGCTACGCTGCGGAGCTGGGCTGGGATCTGAGGAAGGCCGACGTCGAGGTCGACTTCGTCCTCGATGAGACGAACCAGAATCATCATCTGTCGAGCCTCAAGGACGAGTTCTATCAGCTTCTGCAGGCCCAGGCGGCCGCACGAACGAGCCCTTCAGCGTCTGAGCAGTCGCCGCAGGCGTGAGCCCATCCGGATTTCTATGCTGTTCCTGACAGATGTCAGTTCCGCTTCGACGTGGGCGACGTGCTCAAGCGTTCTGTCGAGACTGGTTTCGAGTTCAGCAATGCGGGTGTCTCGAAGAGTGGTGGCTTCGTGCAGTTCTTGAGCGAAGGCTTCCTCCGCTGCGAGTCGCGTCGAACGCTCGGCTTCGCTGAGCAGCCTCAAATAGACGTGCTGGAGATCTTCGAGCGCATCGACGACAGGTCGTGCGGAATCGAGCGTGTGGGAATCGAAGGCCTGATCGCCGACCGGGGAAGGTCGGCTGTGCGAGAGGAACTCTTCCAGAGCGAAAGAACCGTCTGCCAGCCCCTCCTCGATCTCCTCGGAAGACGGGTGCCGACGGATGTAGAACGGAAGTAGCGTGTTCGCTTTGAAACGCGCGTAGTCCCGCATGCCGTGGTGATTCGGGCTAGGAGTGGCGTCGGGACTCGATTCATATGCCCTGCCAGACACCGCGACCTTGTTCGAGAACTGGGTCCAGGACCGCCAGGGGAGGTGAAGTACCTCGATGGCGAGTTCAGGGCCGGGCGAGCCCGCAGAAGCTATGTTGACTTCGTGATTTCCCTGGGCAACGATCACATCTTTCTTGCCGACGTGAACCGCGTCCGGCGAGGCATGGGCGCGGAGGCCCACCAGCTCGAGTGCTTGGATCGGTCGATTGTCTCTGTAGACCAGTCGTTGGAGGCCGGATCCGGTGCTCGCCGGAGGGCCGGTCAAGTTCACGACGGGCACCTGGAAAGCGCCGAAGGAGCGCGGCATCTCACGGAAGACGTCGCGAAGGGAGCGTGATCGATCCACAGGAACGAAGAACTCGTCGGCGTCTGCGTTCAGCACCCAATCGGCGTTGTAGACGGTGTAGGCGTCGCTGGCCATCTTCGAGACGACCCTGCTCTGCTGCTTGTGATGCTCCGGATCATGCCGAAGTTCGAGCACCCCGCGAGATTCGTAGTCTCGAAGTATGTCGGTCGTGCCATCGACAGAACCGTTATCCGTGACGATGAAGAAGTCGACGCCTTGATCGATATGGTGATCGAGCATGGCGCCGACAATGTCCGCCTCATCGCGGACCATCAGGGTCATGAGAAGGGTCATTCTGGTTGAGTCCGTTCGAGTGGGAGAAGGAAACCTTCGAAAAGGATATCTGCTGCGGTCGTCCTCCCTCGGGACGCTCGAGCGCTCCGCGTGGATCGTCGGCCAGAAGTCATCAGATATAACTCATGTATCCTCAATCCCGGCGGTTTCCGAAATCCCCGTCGTTATTGGCTTGGAGGCCGGATTAGTGGCTGGAATGCAAAACGTTGCGGCACAGCGTGCGCAACGGCTCTCGGAGCTTCCGTTCGAAGAGGCGGGAGCGCGAAGCGCCCTGCTTCAGGGAACCGTGGCGTCGATCGTCGACATCTGGAAACACAGAGAACTTCTGGGTCTGCTCACCCGTCGGGAGCTGAAGGCTCGATACAAGGACAGCAGCCTCGGGTTCCTGTGGAGCCTGATCAAACCTCTTACACAACTCCTGATCTATGCGATCGTCGTCGGGGAGTTCCTTGGCGCTGCGCGGAGCCTGAACAATTTCGCCGTGTACTTGTTCTCGGGTCTGACCGTCTACCTGCTGTTCAGTGAAATCGTCGGCGGTGCGACATCGTCGATCGTGGCCAATGCTGGCCTCGTGAAGAAGGTCTACTTCCCGCGCGAGATCTTCCCGCTCTCCGCCGTCGGTTCGGCCATGGTGAATTTCCTCATCCAGATGGTGATTCTCCTTGTCGCCGCATTCGTCGCGGGAACATTGACGTTCGGCCCGCATCTGCTTTACGGCCTCGCGGCCATCGGCGTGATCATCATCTACGCCTCAGCCATCGGTATCCTGCTGGCAGCGGTGAACGTCTATCTTCGCGACATCCAGTATCTCGTCGAGGTGGTCCTGATGCTCGTCATGTGGGGCTCCCCGATTCTCTACCACTGGACGTTCGCGACCTCTCGGATGCCAGGTTGGCTTGCGGAGATCTATCTCAACAACCCCGTCACTCTCGCCGTCATTGGATTCCAGCAGGCGTTCTGGGCCCCGGGAAGCGGCGGCGAGCCCCTGCCGCAGCTCGCAATCCGCCTCGTCATTGCAGCCGTCGTCGGAATCGTCTGCCTCATCATTGCCCAGCGCGTGTTCTCGAAGCTCCAGGGCAACTTCGCACAGGAGCTCTAATACTCATGGTCAGCACCGTTCCCGTCGTACGCCTCGAAAATGTGTCGAAGCGTTTCATCATTCGCAAGGAGAAGAGCCTCAAGGAGCGCATCGTCAATGCCGGACGATCCGCAAAATTCAAAGAGGACTTCTGGGCTCTGCGCGACATCAACCTGGAGATAAAGTCGGGCAGCTCGATCGGCCTGATCGGCCCCAACGGGTCGGGCAAGAGCACTCTCCTGAAGGCGATCGGCGGCATTATCGAACCGTCCACGGGCAAGGTGGAGCGACGTGGTCGTCTTGCCGCCTTGCTGGAGCTGGGAGCAGGTTTCCACCCCGATCTGACCGGGCGCGAGAATGTCTATCTGAATGCCTCGATCCTCGGTCTCACCACGAAGCAGACGGATTTCTATTTCGACGACATCGTCGACTTCTCCGGCATCGAGAGTTTCATCGACACTCAGGTCAAGTTCTATTCGAGCGGCATGTACGTGCGTCTCGCGTTCGCGGTCGCGATTCACGTCGATCCCGACCTGCTGCTCGTAGACGAAGTCCTCGCGGTGGGCGATGAGGCGTTCCAGAGAAAATGCCTCGACAAGATCCGCCAGTTCCAGTCAGAGGGTCGCACCATCATTCTGGTGACGCACTCTCTGGGCCAGGTCACCGAGCTCTGCGACCGTGCCGTCCTTCTGAGCGAGGGTTCCGTCCGGTTCGACGGCGCTCCGCAGCGGGCGACAGTGGAGTTCCGCGACCTGCTGGAAGACCGACGGCTGGAAGATGCGGCACACCACGGAGACGAGTCGGTGAACGCCGGCCGAGTTCTCTCCGCCTCGGTCCGGGCGGAAGGCCGCGCCGAGGGGGACGCCATCGAGCCTGGTGACGACCTGGTGATCTCGGCCACGTTCTCGCATCGTGATGGTCTGGACAGATGGGTCGCCGCTGTGCAGATCGATAGCGTTCTGGGTCAGGCCGTCTACGGCACGACGAGCAAGAGGATGAACATGAGCCTTCCCCGGCTCAAGGATCCCCGCACGATCGAGTTCACGATCCGCGACGTGCATTTCGGTTCGGGCAAGTACTTCGTGAACATATCGTTGATGGCCCACGACGGCGTTCACCTGCACGACAGGCCGCAGATCGCCTCGTTCGATGTCCCTTACTACGATCTTGCAGCCGGAACCCTCTTCGCTGTTCCGGAGATCGCGGATATCGGCGTCGTCGACCAAGCACAGTGAGTTCCGTCGACCGATGAAGCGCTACACGCTGGCTGGAGCCGGGCGGCGCCTGGGTCGCGTCGCCTTCCGGATCGCCGATCATTTCGGAGCCGTGGAGCGTCCGGCGGGGCCGGAGGATTTCCCCGCCGGTATCAGACGGTGGCTCGACAGGCGTGACGGCCGACTCAAGGCCAGTCTTCCTCGCGAGTGGCGTCAGGCGCTGTCGCCGGCTCGAGGGAACCCCGCGCCACGTGTCGCGGTGGTCATCCATGTCTTCTACGTCGATCTGCTCGACGACATCCTGCGGCGCCTTGCCTTCATTCCGGTTCCGTTCGATGTCCTCATCACAAATTCGAGTGGTCAACGGCTCGACATCGACGTGTCGTCGCTGCCGGGAGTCAACTCTGTCGTCGTCCTCGAGGTCGAGAACCGCGGGCGTGACATCCTGCCCATGATCCGACTGGTTAACGCGGGCCTCCTCGAGCCATACGAACTGATTCTCAAGGTGCACACCAAGATGAGTCCCTGGCGCCAGTCCCATCCGACCCTCGGGGGCACCGGCAGCGAGTGGCGAGAAGAGTTCCTCGATCAACTGGCCGGATCGAAGGATGGCATTCGGCGAATTCTCGCGGCGTTCGCAGATGATCCGTCACTCGGACTCCTGACGGCCGACGGGAGTGTCCGGGGCTCGGATTTCTGGGGATCGAACGCCGAGATCGCTCGCGACCTGATGACACGACTTCAGCTGCCGCTGACCGAATCAGAGCTCCGCTTCCCCTCGGGATCGATGTACTGGGTGCGTTCCTTCGTTCTCCAAGGGCTGCGTGCGCTCGACTTGACCGACGTGGACTTCGAGCCGGAGGCCGGCCAGATCGACATGACGACCGCACACGCTGTCGAACGGATCGTCGGAGTCCTCGCGGTGGAAGCCGGCCTGAAGGTCGCGGAGCTGCAGGCGTTGCCGCCGGTGGGCTCGACGGTCGAGTCGGGCGGCACGATGTCCCGGTGGAGACGCTATCGACCTGACGGCGACGTGGTTCCGCGGGCACGCGTGATTCCGTTCTATCTTCCCCAGTTCCACGCATTCGCAGAGAACAACGAGTGGTGGGGCGACGGCTTCACAGAGTGGTCGAACGTCGCGGCGGCGCAACCCGCGTTCCGTGGCCACAACCAACCGTTCCTTCCGGCTGATCTCGGTTTCTACGATCTGACGTCACCTCGCGTCAGGCATGCGCAGTACTCGCTTGCGAAGCGTGCCGGGATCGAAGGTTTCATGTACTACTACTACTGGTTCGCCGGCAGGCGTCTTATGTCGAGCCCGATCGAATCTCATCTCGACGGTCGAGAAGACGAGCCGTTCTGCATCATGTGGGCCAATGAGAACTGGAGTCGACGCTGGGACGGCAGAGACGACGACATTCTGATCGCGCAGGACTACGAGACCGTTCCAGCCACGCAGTTCATCCATGACGTCATGCCCATGCTTCTCGATCCTCGTTACATCCGGCGCCAAGGCAGGCCGATACTCGCCGTCTACCGACTGAGTCAGATTCCTGATTTCACAGCGGTGCTCGATGAATGGCGGAAGGCGGCGCGCGAAGCAGGCGCGGGAGAACTCGAGATCCTCTCGGTCGACGTGGGCGAGCAGTTCGATGGCATCGGGTTGGATGGGGCGGTCAGCGGGGTCGATGGCACCCTGGATTTTCCGCCACATCGGATGCATAGAGGCGCGCTCGATCGAACCGATCTCGACTTCGACGAACGCTTTGCGGGCAACACGTATACCTACGACTCGATGGTCGAGAGCGCCGAGGCGGACCTGCGCGAAGGCGTGGGTGCTCAGCACTATCCGGGCGTGATGGTCAATTACGACAACACTGCACGACGGCAATGGATGCCCGAACTCTGGTACGGCGCCAATCCGTACACCTTCCACAGGTGGTTGCAGACGGCTGTCGAGGCAGTGCAGGAGCGCCCTGCGGAGGATCGGATCGTCTTCGTGAATGCCTGGAATGAATGGGCCGAGGGTGCCGTGCTGGAGCCGTCCCAGCGATTCGCCTCGACATACCTGCTCGCGGTCAGGTCGGTCGTCGGGATGCCGATCGCTCCCGGGTAGAGCCCGGGAGCTGTGCTGTAAACTTCACCCTAGCGATGATGCCGGGCGTCCTCGGGGCGCAAGGGTGATGGCATCCAATTGAACGCGCACTAACCGAGAGTGAAATATGAGTTCCATCAGGTCGTCCATCGTTCACGGTCTCCGTCGGCGATTGCCAGAGGAGTCGCTCGCCCGCCGAGCTGCGTCGCTGGGATATCAGGGACTGAAGAAGGGGCGGGACGAAGCTCGTGCGGCGACGGAGCGGCGGGAGCGTAAGCTTTACAGCAACAACAACGGGCTGGAGAGTTACGAGGTCTGGCGTCATCAGCAGGTTCATCCTCAGCTCAGCGGAGTAGCCGCCGGCGACGAGGTGAGGTTCTCTGTTTTCATCGAAGCTCTCCCGTCTACGACGAAGGCGGAGATCGAGCGCACGAAGGGAACGATCTTCGGTCAGCCGGAGGTGGGCGCAGACGTCACCGTGGTTCGTTCAGGTGAACTCGTCGACATGAGTACTGCGGCCGGTGATTTCATCGTCTTTCTTCGGGCGGGGGCGCGATTCGCACCCCTCGCATTGGCCGATATCGCGAAGAAGCATCGTGTCGATCCTGCGTTGAAAGTCATCACGTTCGATTCCGACGTGAAGATCGCGGGCAAGGCCGAGCGTCCGATGTTCAGGCCGACCTGGTCGCCCGAGATGATGTTGAGCGCCAATTACATCGACCGGGCATTCGCGGTCAAGCAGTCCGTGGCGAAGGGGCTGCCTCCCGTCGAGCTCGATGATCGAGGCATATGGAAGTTTCTTCTCGACCTCGACCTCAGCCCCCGGGAGACCTCGAACGTCAGCCGCGTTCTTCTCAGCGAACCCGTCGACTGGCGCTCCGACGCCACCGACGCAGATGCGCGGATGGTGCAGTCGGTCCTGGCCGCGCGGGGCGAGACCGTCACCGCCTCCGTCGACAACGGTGTCGTGCGGGTCATGTTCGAGGTGTCCGAGTGGCCGACGGTGTCGATCGTCATCCCTACTCGGCACTCTCGCAAGAACCTCGCCAGATTGCTTCCGAGTCTTGCTCGGACAGACTATGACTCCTTCGACGTGACGATCATCGACAACGGAGGTCAGAGCGAGGAGAACGACCTCTGGTACGAGCAGAACACGGGGGACCTCGCTGCTTCGATCATCTGGTGGACCGAGCAGCCTTTCAACTACTCGCGGGTGAACAACGTCGCTGCGCGATCCGCATCCGGTGAGGTCGTCCTGTTCCTCAACGACGACACGGAAATAGTCGACGCCCGGTGGCTGCGCGAGATGGTCGGACACCTCATGCGCGACGGTGTCGGTACCGTCGGTGTTCAGCATCGACAGGCAGACGGTCTGATCCAACACGGCGGTGTCACCATCGGGCCGGGAGGCTCTGCAGACAATCTGTTTGCGGGCATGACCCCTGGTGCCGACACGATCATCGGCTCGACGAAGTGGTACCGGAACGGCCTCGCCGTCACGGGTGCTTGTGTCGCGATACGCCGGTCCGACTTCGAAGAGGTTGGCGGACTGGCCGAGAACTTCATCCTCTGCGGAAGCGATGTGGTGTTGGGTCTCGACCAGATCATCCGCTCTCGCCGCAATGTCGTCGTTCCGTTCGACACCGTGCGGCATTTCGAGTCCCTGACGAGAGGCACTGCTGTGCCGGTCGAGGACTACTACTCGAGCTACTGGCGGTACCATTCCTGGCTGCTGGGCGGAAACCCCTATCTGTCTCCGAACGTTTCGCCGCTCACGGCAGTGCCGCGCTTCAACAGTGTCTGGGATGACAGTCCCTTGAAAGTGGCGCTGTCGAACATGAATCGGGCGTATACGAAGGTCGTGCAGAGCGGTTCGATCTCCGATGAAGCCAAGGTTCTCGTCGGGGCGGCATCCATCTCGGCTGAAGAGGTTCGAGCTGTTCATTCAGCGCACGAGGCGATGATCGGTCGATCCGACGTCAAGACCGTGAACTGGTTCATTCCCGACATCGACATGCCCTTCTTCGGTGGGCTGAACACGGCATTCAGGATCGCCGACAAACTGGCCCGCGACAACGGTGTGACCAATCGGTTCATCTCCCTGGCTACGCCGGATCATCCCTTCACGACGTCTGCTCTGACTGCGGCCTTCCCGAGTCTGTCCGATGCCGAGATCATCTTCTATGACGGCTCTGATGAATCGATTGCCTCGCTGCCGGCAGCCGACGCGGCGATCGCCACGCTGTGGTTGACGGCGGTACATGTGGCCAAGGCCCCGAATGTCGGCCGCAAGTTCTATCTGATGCAGGACTACGAGCCGGGCTTCTACCCGGCCAGCAGCCTCTACGCGATGGCGGAAGAGACCTACAAGCTGGGACTGTACGCACTCTGCAACACCGAGAGCATGCACAAGATCTACACAGAGATGTATCACGGCAAGGGAATGGCTTTCACGCCTGCTGTCGACTCGAGCATCTACCACGCCGATGGTCGTCGTGTGAAGGGACCAGACGAGCCCGTCACCATCTTCGCCTACGCCAGAGACCATTTCCGTAACTGCTGGGAACTCGTCTACGCGGCACTCGCCGAAATCAAGAGAATTCACGGCGATGGCGTCAGAATCGTCGCGGCTGGGGCCCGGTATCTCCCTGAGAGCGCCGACTTCATCGACATGCGGCTGCTCGATTATCGGGCAACCGGGGCGATCTATCGCGAGACAGACATCGGTCTGACCATGCAGATCTCCCGGCACCCGTCGTACCTCCCGCTCGAGCTCATGGCCAGCGGCGTCGCCATGGTGGCGCCGGACAGCGATTGGTTCACGTGGCTCTTCAAAGGTGGGGAGAACTCCCTTGTCACGATGCGCACGTTGGACGACATCGTCGACAACCTCGATCGGCTGATTCGCGACACGTCGCTGCGTAACCAGATTCAGGCCAATGCGCTCGAAACGATCGCCGCCGAACACTCCGACTGGGACTCCGCTCTCAGCGGGATCTTCGACTATCTCTCGGATCCGGAGAAATCTCACAAATAGGGAAAGATGAACGGCTCGGCGCCCGCCGATCTGCGTGGCTCGTGCCTAAAATCAATCCTGATGGGGAATCTACTGGGAAAAAGGTCGCTGACGATCCTGGCGCTCTGCGCGTCATTGTCGTTCATCGTGTCGGGATGCGCTCAAGATCCGCCTGGGCCGTCCTCCACGGCCGGGCCCGGTTCTGTGACGCCAGTCCCCGAGGGAACGCCCACGGAGACTCCGAAGCCCTCATCGACCCCGGATCCATCGGAGCCTGTTCCCGACCCCGCCGCAGAGCCGTCGTCCGTGCGACTCGAGATTATCTCCGCCGCATACGACGAGGCGAACAATGCGGTCTCGGGAACGGCAATGGTCACGGATCGCGTGAGCGATGCGGGGACCTGCACCCTTACCGTCTCGCAAGGTGAGCAGGCGGTGACAACGAGTGCCGCGGGGATGGCGGACGCTTCGGTCACGTATTGCGCCGATCTGTCGGTTGCCCTGCCCGCTGATGCGTCGGGAACCTGGACCGCGACGGTAGCGTTCGACGAGCCCGGCTATCACGGTGAAGCGAACAGTGAGGTGGTTGTGCCATGAGACTGCGACGTTCCTTGGCGGCAGTCGCCGCCCTCCTGCTCGCCACATCCATCTTCACCGCAGTCAGTGCGCCTACGGACGCCGAGGCCTTGTCGGGATCGGACTTCAACGCCGGCAACATCATCAGTGACGCCAAATTCTTCGACGGCAACGCTATGGACGTCGGTGCAGTTCAGAGTTTCATGAACGGGCAGGTCCCGTCGTGCCGGGCGGGGTACACCTGTCTCAAGAACTACTCGGAGAACACGTGGACGCGGGCTGCCGACGCCATGTGCGCCCAATACAACGGAGCAGGGGGTGAGTCGTCCGCCCAGATCATCACCAAAGTCGGTCAAGCATGCGGGATCAGCCAGAAAGTTCTTCTCGTGCTCCTGCAGAAGGAACAATCCCTGGTCACAGACTCATGGCCCGACGCCGGCCAATTCCGAAGTGCCACAGGATTCGCCTGCCCTGACACCGCGCCGTGCGATTCGCAATACTACGGTTTCTACAATCAGGTCTACAAGGCTGCGTGGCAGTACAAGCGCTACACCAACCCGCCCGGAACCTCCGCTTTCTTCACCTGGTTTCCTGTGGGTTCCGTTTCGAACGTCAGGTATCACCCGAACGTCGATTGCGGTACATCCCCTGTCGTGATTCAGAACAAGGCGACGGCAGGCCTCTACTACTACACGCCGTATCAGCCGAACGCGTCCGCGTTGTCGAACATCTACGGCGGACAGAACGACGGATGCTCGTCGTACGGAAATCGAAATTTCTGGAGGCTGTACTGGGACTGGTTCGGTTCTCCCCAGGGAGTGGACAATTCCCCGCTGGGAAGCATCGACACCGTCAAGACGAATCCCGCGACGGTCACGATCTCCGGCTGGACCTTCGACCCTGAGACATCGGCATCGATCGATATTCACGCGTATGTGGGCGGACCCGTAGGTACGGGTGCGTGGGGTGGCGTCTTCAAGGCTGACAAAGTGCGCGACGATATTGCGCAGAGGTGGCCCGGCTACGGCAGCCGTCATGGATTCGAGGTGAATCTCCCTGTCACCCCCACTCCACGAGACGTCTGTCTCTATGCATACAACGTAGGCCAGGGGGGCAATACCTTCCTCGGCTGTCGAACGGTGTCCAAACCGACGGGCGTGCCGATCGGCAACGTCGAAGCGTCGAGTTTGTCGGGTCGAACGGCGACGATCACGGGATGGGCTCTGGATCCCGATATAACGGCGTCGATCCCTGTGCACGCCTACGTCAACGGCGGATGGGGCGGAGCGTTCACTGCGAACACGCCGCGTGCTGATGTTGGCAGGGTCTACTCCGGTTACGGAGACGCGCACGGGTTCACGGCCAAAGTGAACGTTCCTGTCGGTACGAGCCAAGTCTGCATCTTCGGAATCAACGACGGCCTCGACGGCAACCCACAGCTGGGATGTGTCACCGTTTCGACAGACAGTGGACCTCCACGTGGATCCTTGGATGAGCTGACCGTCTCCGGGTTCTCTGCAACGGCGCTCGGATGGGCACTCGATCCGGACACTGCCGGATCGATCGAGGTCCACGCGTACGTGAACGGCGGATGGGGAGGGGCCTACCCCGCCAACACGTCGCGGCCGGACGTCGGACGGGTGTTCCCCGGCTATGGGGATGCGCACGGTTTCTCCGTCCCTCTGACGCTGACCGGTGGCCGCAATGAGGTGTGCCTGTACGGGATCAACGTGCAGGCCGGGTCGAATTCGAAGATCGGGTGCAAGATCGTCGACCTTCCTACCGGCCCACCGATCGGAAACTTCGAGTCGGCCTCCGTATCAGGCGGTCAGCTGACGATCTCCGGTTGGGCTCTTGATCCGGATCAGGCCGCGTCGATCCCCGTGCACGTCTACATCGATGGGCGTTGGGCGGGTGCCTCATCCGCTGCAGGAGCTCGACCTGATGTGGAGCGCGCGTTCCCGGGTTACGGGCCGCTGCACGGATTCTCGATGACGATCCCCGTCACAGCAGGACAAAAGACAGTCTGTGTGTACGGCATCGATGGAATCAACAGCCAGATCGGTTGCCGGACAGTGAACTAGTCGTCCCCGATGGGCCTCCTGCAGACGCCAAGCGATTTCGGGGGTCGCTGGCGGTGTCGCCCGCGGGGCCGAACGCGGCGCTCTAGGCCGGGTGCACCGCACGCAGACCCAGATAAACCAATCGAGCCAGTTCTCGACGCGTTTTCGTCAAGGCGTCGAGGATGAATCCCACCGTCCAGACGACGGCTCCGAGCAGGACAAGAGACGACGCGAGTATCGCCGTAGGCAGCCGGGGAACGAGACCGGTCTGGGCGAACTCGATGAGAATCGGAGCCCCGATCAGCAGGGCGACGAGCAAGATGGCCGTGCCGAGAACGCCGTGGAACAGGAGCGGTCTCTCATGCCGAATGAGCTGCACGATCAGACTGAGGATCTTGAATCCGTCTCTGTACGTGTTGAGTTTGCTTTCGCTGCCTTCGGGGCGATCTTTGAACCCGACTTCGACTTCGATGCTGGGAATTCGAAGGCTCATGCAGTGAACCGTCAATTCCGTTTCAATCTCGAATTCGCGTGAAACCGCCGGAAAAGATTTGACGAACCTGCGAGAGAAGATGCGGTAGCCGCTCAGCATGTCATTGACCGGTGTGCCGAAGACACCACTGACAAATCGATTGAAGGCCTTGTTCCCCGCCTCGTGACCGGCTCGATATGCCGTGTCGGTCGTCTGCTTGCGGACTCCGAGGATGTGATCGTACGGGCCCTCGAGCAAACGCTCGATCATCTCGGGAGCGGCGAGCGCGTCGTAGGTGTCGTCGCCGTCGATGAGGAGATAGATGTCGGCCTCTATATCGGCGAAAGCTCGGCGAACGACGTTGCCCTTGCCCTTCGTGTTCTCGTAACGCACGGTCGCGCCGGCTTCTCGCGCCGCCACATCGGTGCCGTCCGTCGACAGATTGTCATAGACGTAGACATGTATGCCGGGTACTGACGCACGCAGGTCGCGGACGACCTGCCCGATAGCGGCGACCTCGTTGTGACACGGAACAATAGCGGCAATAGAATACGTTTCGAAGCTCATACTGGACTCTCGGTTGCGGAACGAACTCACGGTGACTGCTGCGCGAGCTATAGATGCAAGGCAAACCCTAACGCAATGACCGAGAACGGATTTACTCATTCAGCCTGATGTAACGCGCACGCCGGGAGTGCTGTCGCAGATCAAGAAAATGGCCACCTTCCTCGTGGTCGGCGGAGTCGGGTTCGTGGTAGACGCGGCGTGCTTCAATCTCCTGGTCTACTGGGGCGGTCGGGGGCCGATGTTCGACGAGCCCATCGTCGCGAAAGTCATCGCCATCCTCGTGGCCACCCTTGTCACGTTCGTCGGAAACGCCCTGCTCACGTATCGCCATCGCTCGAGCAAGCTCTCCTTCCGGCTCCTCGTGCTGTATTCGCTGCTCAACGTGGCCGCGATCATCCTTCAGCTCGCCTGCCTCGGCTTCTCGCGCTATGTGCTGGGGTTGTCCGATCCGGTAGCGGACAACGTGTCGGGCACGATTATCGGACAGGCTCTCGCGACTGTCTTCAGGTACTGGTCGTACGGTCGCTGGGTTTTCCCGGAGACTCAGGCCGGACCACGCTCCTCGCCAGCTGAATCCCGCAGGCGGCAGAAGCGCCTGCGGCCAGAAGCAGACCAGAATGACATGAGAACCGGGAACCGTCACAATGCCTAAGAGCGCTGCGCTCGTCATACGAGCCAATGCATATCTGCTCACTCACCGCACTGTGTTGTGGTTGGTTCTCGCGGTGCTGTTCTTCGTCGCCTTCGCTTCGTTCGCGCTCCTGATTCCGCTGGGGTCGGCGGCTGACGAATCCGCTCACTACATCTACAGTGCGGCCGTGGTCCGGGGCCACGTGGCTGTTCTCGAAGTCGATCTACCCGGCGCGATCGAGAACATCCGTCAGTACACCTGTACGGCCTTCCAACCGGAGTTGACCGCCGTGTGCCAGACTCCTTTCACGGGGACTGGCGAGGTGTCGGCCGACACCTGGGTTGGTCTCTACAATCCCGTGTTCTATGCCTGGACCGGCATCGGAAGCGTGATCCTGCCCACCGAGAACGGTCTCTACCTGGCACGCTTTCTTTCGGCGATCGTGACGTCCAGCCTTCTGGCGTGGAGTGTCTCCCTCGTCGTTCGAACATCGCGCAACAGCTGGCCGATGGTCGGTGTCTTCATTCTGGTGACACCCATGGTCGTCTACTTGTGCAGTGTGCTCAATCCCAGTGCGTGGGAGGTCGTCGCGTCGATGGGCGTCGCCGTCGCCGGATACAACCTTCTTTTCAGAGACATCCACGCTGCTCGAGGGTGGGGGGAGAATCATTCCCTCCTTCTCGTGTCAGGTTGCGTGTTGCTTGTCTCCCGGGGGCTGTCCCCGCTCATCGCCTTCGTCATCGTGATGCTGCTGATCATCGGCGCGGGCTGGGCCCGTGTTCGATCGGCGTTTCGGAGCCGTGCGGAGATCGCGGTTCTCGCGTCGCTGACCGCAGTGGGAATCGCATGCCTCGCCTGGGTCGCCGTCGTCGGCACGAACTACATCGGGGTGAAGAAGCCGGACTCGCTCATCCACGGCATCGAGGGGATATCCGTTTTTCTCCGAGGGGCGTTCAACCAGGTGCAGCAGATGTTCGGCGTGGTCGGCTGGCTTGACCTGGCCCCGCCGTCGATCCTCGTGATGTCCTGGCTTGCCCTCGTCATACTCTTCCTCGGTTTCAGCTTCGTCGTGGTCGATCGGAAGAACCAGTTCATGATCGCTCTGGCCGTTGCCGTGGCAGTATTTCTTCCGGCCGTCCTGGCCGGACTCCAATGGGGCGGTGAAGGGTGGCAGGGGCGCTACAGTCTGCCGTTCGTCGTCGTCGCCGTTGTTCTCGCGGGGCAGGCTGCTGCGAACAGCGACGTGTCCGGAGCGGTGAGTGCAGAGGGCCGCAGGCTCGTTCTTCGTGCTCGGCGCCAATTCTCGTGGGTCGCCGCGGTCGCTTTCGTCATCTTCCACGTCACGATGATCCTCGTCACCGCACATCGGTACATGCGGGGCGAGTCGGCGGCGCTGACCGCTCCGGTTCTCTGGTTCCCGCCGTTCGACTATCGCGTACTCTCCGGCCTTGCGGGAGGAGCGCTCATCCTCGCGGCGGCCTTGCTGCTCGGCGCCATGAACGACTCGGAGCGCCGGCGGTCGGCACGAGCTCTCAGCTGAACTTTCGACCTGTGTGACTCATCATCTCGTCCCTGGCTCCGTGACTGGATCTTCCACAATCGGCTCTTCGTAGAGGGAGCGTTGAGCGTCCACCGCTTCTGCAAGCACGGTGCGACCGTCGGCACGGTGGTGGCCGTAAACCCAAAACCTGTAGAAGGCGAACCTGAAGACCGTGCCCAAGCCGAGGCCCACGATGTTGCTCGAGATGTTGTCGGCAAGAAGGCTCGTGAAACCCAACACGTAGTGACTCACGTAGAGGCACGCCAACCCGATCAGCATTCCGCCCAGCGACACGGCAACGTACTCGAAGAACTCCAGAACGAAATTCTTACGGCGATGAGCGCGGAAGGTCCAGTAACGGTTGCCGATCCAGTTGACGAGAATGGCCAGCGAGACGCTTGCTACCTTCGCGCCGATCGGAGACTGCCAGAAATGATCGTCTCCGGCGACGCCTGTTCGAAGGAGATTGAAGACCCCGACATCGACGACGAAACCTATCAGGCCGACGACACCGAACTTGAGTCCATACGAAACGACACGAGTCCAGAGGGCAGCTGCGCCGACCACAATCGGGTGAGGCAATGGTTCTCTTCCGGTTTCTCTTCGGGGCGACTGGCGTTCCGCAGAAGTGCGCTGCCAGCTCATCATTGTAGTTCGACCCCGAAATCGGTATCCGACAAGTGATCGGCGGACCCCTCGAATTGCAGCGCGCTGGTGAGGGGAGAAGCCATCGACATCTCACGTGTCACAATCGTGTCGTGTCTGTAAGCGCCCCACTCACCTCCTCGCGGGCAGAACACGACTCGCGAACCACCGCAGCTCGCGGGATGCGGCGCGGTTCTGAACTGCTTATTGCACTTGTCGTCGCGCTCGTAATGGCTCTCCTGGCGGTTCAACGCATACCCGCCGAGATCCGCAATATCGTGTGGGCAGAGGATGGAAGGAACTTCCTGGACGACCGGCTCCGGATGGGGGCATGGCGTAGCGTCTTCGAGGTCTACGAGGGATACCTTCACGTGGTTCCTCGCCTCCTGACGGATCTTGCCGTGTGGGCTTTTCCCATCGACGCGTTTGCGGTCACGTCTGCGGTCTTCTCGTGCGCCGTTTCCGGTGTCGTCGCCGCACTCGTCTACGTCTGCAGCCGCGACCTGGTCCGGAGCCGTCTTCTCCGAACAGCTCTTGCTTCGATAACGGTTCTCGCGCCGACTCTTCCCGTTGAGGTCCTGGGAAATTTCGCGAACGTGCATTGGAGCTTCCTGTGGCTCGCGCCATGGCTGCTTCTGTATCGACCGCGCACCACCGGCGGAGCGGTCGCGCTCGGGATTGTCGGGCTTCTGTGCGGTCTGACAGAGATCCAGATGCTGTTCTTTGTTCCCCTCGCCCTCGTCAACGTCCGCCATCGCAGGTCGTGGATCGTATCGATTCCGACGGCTGCGGGGGTTCTGGTCCAACTGATGACCACCCTTCTCAATCCACGGACACCGAACCTCACTGTGCGACCGGGGCTCCTGGACATCGTTGTGGGCTACGGCGAGCTGCCTGTTCTCGGAGCTTTCGAGGGACACGTCTCTCGGATAGGGCAGGCGCTGGCCGATGGCGGCTGGGGCGCCGCGGCAGCGAACGTCATCATCGTCTCCGTGATCATCGCGTTCTGCCTCGTGCCCGTGCTGACAGCAACGGGGTTCGCTCGATGGGTCCCTCTGGTACTGGTCGGAGGCTCGTTCGTCACCTGGTCGGCAGCCGTCTGGCTGAATCCGAATCCACTGTGGCAGTATGCCGACCTCGACGCTGTCGCTCTAGGCGCGTTGACGGCGACGCGATACGTGGCCGTTCCCTCGATGTTGCTGCTTGGCGCAGTCGTCTATTCGGCAGCTCACGCATACGATCGGGGAGGCCGCGGCAGATTCATTGCGGGTCTTGCTGTGGGCGTCGTAGCGGTGAGCTTCATCGGGAGTTTCCACGTCGACAGATTCAGCCGGGAGGGCGGGCCTCAGTGGAGTGAGTCCGTCGGCGACGCGAGGTCGTCCTGTGCTGCCGACCCCGGCTCGGTCGAAATCGGCACAATTCCCTCCCACTGGTTCGTCACCGTTCCCTGCGACGTGTTGAATTCACGTTGAGCGCCAACCTTCTCGTCCTCCCCGCCTCCCTCAAAGAAAAGCAATGACCTCACCACATACTTCTCCATCCGAGGGATTCAGCACCCTCATTGTGCTTCCGACCTTCAACGAAGCGGGCAACCTCGATTGGATTCTGGATCGAATCCTCGTCTCGATCCCTCGAGGTCACGTTCTCATCGTCGATGATGCGAGCTCTGATGGAACAGGCGAGATAGCGGACCGGAGGACCGCGGCCGACCCACGCATTCACGTCCTGCACCGGCAGGGAAAGCTGGGGCTTGGCTCGGCGTACATCGCAGGATTCCGATGGGGAATCGAGGAGGGTTTCTCGACTCTGGTGGAGATGGATGCGGACGGCTCACATCCACCGGAGTCTCTGCCCGCCATGTTGGCCCACCACGCCGACGAGGCAGGGGCTGATCTCGTCATCGGTTCGCGATGGGTTGCCGGAGGTTCGGTTGTGAACTGGCCGCGCAGCCGACAACTGTTGAGCCGTGCCGGCAATGCTTACGCCCGGTTGGTGTTGAGACTCACCGTGAAAGACGTGACGGCCGGCTTCAGGGTCTATGCCGCCTCGGACATCGCTGCGATGGACCTCGCCGACGTGGACTCCAAGGGGTACTGCTTTCAAGTAGACATGACGCTCCGGCTGCTCGATGCGGGAGGCGCCGTGTTCGAGTACCCGATCGAATTCCGAGAGCGTGAACGCGGCGAGTCGAAGATGAGTCGGGCGATCGTCATCGAAGCCATGCTGAGGGTGACCCTCTGGGGCATGCAGCGCTTTGCCCGCGGGCTCACTCACCGGAGTCTGTAGACGCCCGCGCAGCGCGCACGGAGTTGCGCGAAGCGTCGAGAATCGACGGGCTAGCGGCCGCCGGCGCCACCGACCGGTTGGGAGCGCATCGCCTCGGCAAGGGCTTTGACATTGGCGGGATCCTGGTAGGAGATCGCTCCTCCCGCGGCAGAACGTTCGACGATTTCATAGACGACCGTGTCGGCGTCTTTGAGTACTCCGCTGAGCGTGTCCGTGGCACCAGGAATGTCCCCCGACATGTTGTGCACGTACCAGAGATCGCTGAAGAAGGGTGCGAATTGGGTACGTGACGCGTCGAAGAACGAGTCACCGAGGAGGACCGTGGTCGGCTCGTACAGCGGAGATGAGGTGCTGGACGCTCGAAGCTCGATGGGCGAGTAGCCGACGGGAGGAACGTCGCTCGGATCTATCGTCGTACCGTTGAGCGACAGCGTCACACCCGGACGCACCGCCGTCACCGGAGGAATGTCCTGGAAGCCGTCGGTGCCGAGAAGTCGAGCGAGATCCCCCGGGCTCGACACGGGACTGCCCAGTTCGAAAGACGTTGAATCGAGCAGGGAAGGCTCGAGCGCTGACACGACGGCCTTGGTGAACACCTCGGCGCCCTGAGGTGTCCAGTGCGTGTCGTTCGAGCGCCACACGGAGCCGGGATGCTCCTGTTCGTATGCCTTGAGCGGTGTGACGAGGTCCACGACGTTGGCCCCGGACAGGCCGGACAAGGCTTTGTTGAATTCCGCTTTTCGAGCGGCCATGCAGTCTTTGCCCGCAAATTGATCGGGCAGGAATTCCGGATGGATCGTCGATTTATCCGGTGCGACGACGATCAAGAGTGTGCGTCCGGACTCTGCGGCCGCGTCTGTCAGCGTCTGAAGGCCGTCGGCCACTTCGTCGATCGATTCCTCCGGCTGGCACGGAGCCGCGGCATCGGCACCGAAGTACAACCAGTCGTTACTGCCCTGAATGACCTGCGGGTAATCGATGCCGTCTGGTTTCTTACCAGCGTCCGTCCCTACTCCCGCGACGCCGACAGAGGAGGAGGCGCCGCCGTAGCTCGGTGCCTCTGCGAAGATCGACTGCGAGAGAGCGGTGTCGGCTTGCACCGCCTGCCCGCGGAGGGGGAGATGGTCGATCGCCCAGGCCTGCAGCTTGGGCAGGTAATCCCAGCCATCGTCGAACTGGGGGAAGGCTGCCAGCGACCTGTTGTCGATCGCCTCGGCTCGCGCGCCGAATGCGTAGGCCACGGACGGGCCGAAGAACATCAGGAGACCGGCGATCAGGGGAAAAACGATCAGCTTCGCTCCACGACGGGAGCGACGAGTGGGCGTGGAGGGCGAGGTCATTTTGATGTGCCTAGAACTGGAAGTAGAGGAACGGGCTGAATGTACCTGCCGCGAGGGAGATCAATGCGTAGGGAAGGAGGATGCCGATCACAATGACGCGGATGACTTTACCACGCGTCTCACCGAAGGTTTCGATGACTTGGCCGGTGACCCAACGGGGCGGGAGGAACACCACCAGCGCTCCGATGAGGAACATGACGAAAGACTGGTTGGACCATGCGGCCAGGAGTGTGTCCGGGGTCGGGCCGAAGTGCGGCCAGAACATGTTCGATAGAAACGTCAGCGCCTGATGAAGACTTTCGGCTCGGAAGAAGACCCACCCGATCACCACCAGGAGGAGTGTCACGAATCGCCGAAGGACGGTCTCCTGAAGACTTGTGGATTCTCGCGTTCCCAGCCCGGTCAGGCGTTCGATCACCATGAGCGCGCCGTGATACGCGCCCCAGATGATGAACGTCCACGCGGCTCCGTGCCAGATGCCCGTGAGGAGGAAGATGATGGCCAGGTTGCGGTAGGTGTTGAACTTGCCCTTGCGGTTGCCACCCAGCGGAATGTAGACGTAGTCCCTGAACCATCGAGAAAGCGACATGTGCCACCGACGCCAGAAGTCCGTGATGCTGTCAGCCGAGTAGGGCCTCGCGAAGTTCTCCGGCAATCTGAAGCCCAGCATCTGGCCGAGCCCGATGGCCATGTCGGTGTACCCCGAGAAATCGAAGTAGATCTGAAGCGAGTAGGCGATGGCGCCAAACCACGCCACGCCGGTCGTCATCTGGTCTGCCGGGGTGTTGAAGGCCGCGTCCGCAAGCGGGGCGATCGAGTCCGCGATGATCACTTTCTTCGCCAACCCGAGGGCGAAACGCGGAACGCCTCGCGAAATGTCTGAGAGACGGTTGCGATTCGTGTCGGAGAGCTGTTCGGAGATCTCGTTGTATCGCACGATCGGCCCTGCGATCAGCTGAGGGAACATGGCGATGTACGTGACGAATTGAACGGGGCTTCGTTGCGCGACGCGATGCTCTCGGTAGACATCGATCACGTAGGACATGTGATGGAACGTGTAGAACGAAATTCCGATCGGGAGAACCAACGAGATGACCGCTGTCGACTCGAGTCCAAGAGATTCGGCGATCCTGGCCGCCTGAGTGGAGAAGAATCCCGCGTATTTCCACACGCCGAGAATGCCGATGTCGAAGAGAACGGCGGCTATGAGCACCGCCTGCCGCATGCGAGCCCGTTCTTTTGCCCATCCGGAGTCGATGAGGATGCCGGCCGCATAGTTGACCGCCATGCAGGCCAACAGCAGGAAGACGAATTCGCCGGCGCCCCACACGTAGAAGACGAGGCTCGAGACGGAGATCAGTCCATTTCGCCACCGCTTTGGAAGAATGAGATACGACAGCAGGACCGCCGGCATGAAGTACCAGAGAAACACCGGCGAGGCGAAAGACATAACATCCTGATGAGTGTGGGTGGGGATCGGGCGATTGGCCGCGGACCGCGCTGAGGATGACCCTGTCGTGGCGCTGGTCCGCACCAATGATAGCCGTCTACACGATCGGGCTCAGAATGGGTGGTTCCGCAGGGCCTGCCGACTGATCAGGCGAGTCGCGCCCTCCGGATGCTCAAGCGCCGGCCCGCGGCAGCTCCACGGTCGGCGGCTTCAGCGCGAGCCCCTGTCGCCAGCTCAGCGAGTGCGCGGCCTTCACCATGCACATCACGAAGAACATCCACCCGTACTCCACGAGCATGGCGCTCTCCGCCGCGCTCGTCACGAGCAGCACGATGAGGATGAGCGCCGGCCACATGTAGATGACGCTCTTCTTCGAAGTGGCCAGAATCCAGGAGCGCACCAGCGCCAGTCCCACCATGCCCACGAAGATCGCGAGGCCGATCAGCCCGACCTGAAAGTACACGTCGATGAAGGCGTTCAGACCCGACGTGTGCTGCCGGTTGCCCACGAAATCGAGGGCGAAGAACGGCGACACGTTGGGCCGCCACAGGCCCACCCAGCCCCAGCCCTCGAGCTGGTTGTAGTCGATCAGGTTCGACAGCTGGTTCCAGATCTCGAGCCTGTAGGTGAACTCGGCCCGAGCGCCGACGATCGCGAGGATGCGTGTGCGCACGAAGTAGGCGCTGATCGTTCCGATCACCAGGATGACCAGCATTCCGATCTGCAGGCTGCGGCGCAGTTCGGGCCTGGCCCGGCGCAGCGCGAGAATGGCCAGCGCGGCCACGAGCACGATCACGGCGACGCCCAGCGAGATGGGGGAGCGGGAGCCGATGAGAAGCACCCCCGCCAGAATGATCGAGTACAGGCTCAGGCCGCGTTGCACCGACCGCGTGTTGCGCTCGACCAGAAACGTGACGAGCGCGATCAGGGCGACGAAGCCCAGCATGTTGCGCGATCCGAAGATGCCCTGCAGCGGTCCGCCGTCGTCGAGGTTGCCCTGGATGCGCAGGAAGGCGATCGGCAGGTCGAGCAGCAGCCCCGACAGGATCTCGAGCGCCAGCGAGGCCGTGAGCAGCACGCGCATTACGTCGCCGACCGCCCGCACGATCTGGATGAGATCGCGCACGAGCGCGACGTACAGCGCCAGGAACGAGAACGTCAGCTGGTAGACGACGCCCGTGATGCTCGACGCCTGGTATCTGCTCCACACGATCGTGATGGCACACCAGCCCAGAAAGACGAGGAGCGACAGAGGCAGCACGCCGTGCCAGTCGAGATCC